>Ga0068855_100000285_pt1 | contig 62552 bp, 51 predicted proteins | sample KBSCornC52_FD_66592 | JGI IMG/M metagenome (GOLD analysis project Ga0068855, IMG submission 66592) | Corn rhizosphere microbial communities from Kellogg Biological Station, Michigan, USA - KBS Corn C5-2 | ecosystem: Host-associated > Plants > Roots > Rhizosphere > Soil ... | reverse complement strand
CCGTACGTTTGACCTTGGTCGTGCAGGGTGGCGGCGGATTGTGCTCGGACACGGCGGAGGCCACCGTTTACTGCACTCCGCCCGATTCGGACCCCCAGTCTCAAGACGATCCGAGCACGCCGGGTGATGATCGGATTGGCTATCTGGTTTGCGGCGCCGAGAGCTGTTTGCCGGGGTCTACTTGCTGCGCTGGCGACATTGGCTGCGCCGCCAGCCCCGAAGCCTGCGTCGCGGCCGGCGCGCCCGACTACCTCGGCTATCGAACCTGTGATGGTCCCGAGGATTGCGCCCCCACCGAAGCCTGCGCCGTGAGTCGGCACTGGGTCAGTTGCGGTCCCGCAACGTTCTACGGCGTCCTTTGCCACAAGGACTCGGATTGCGTATCGACGCCTGAGAACCCGAATCCCTGCCAGCCCAACGGCTACTGCGACGGTCCGTTCGAGTGATTTCGCGGCATCGAGCTCCGCAGGCGGCGGAGGAGCTTTGCGCTCCGCCGTGGCGCTGAGGCGGCGGTTACTTATCCCAGGGATTGACGATCTCGCCGCCGCCGATGCCGGTCTTCTTCTTGGGCTTCGCCTCGGGCTTGACGTCGGGCGGGCCCCTCTTGATGGCGGGTCGGGCGACGCCGACGTTGCGGCTGGGCAGGCGTTCGAGCTTGGCCGTCTCGCGCGGTTGTGAGCCGTCCACGTTGAGCGCCAGCTCCTTGTAGCCGTCCATGCGCACGCTGAGCGTCAGCGTCTTGCCCTCTTCGACCTCGAGCAACACCGGGCTGGTGCCCAAGTCTTTATCGCCTTGGTAGACGTGCGCTTCTTGCGGCACGACGGCGAGCGCTACTTGTCGCGTCAAGGTGAGCGGTTCTTGGGGCGCGGTGGGCGGGGTCACGGCCGGCGCGGCGGTGAGCGGAGCATTGGCGTGCCCTTCCGCTTGCGCGCGGCTCTGGCTGCTCTTGGCGAAGATGGCGCCCACGATGGCGATGGCGGCGGCAACTCCGGCCAGGCCCGCGATCAGCGGCCACTTGCTCTTCCGGCGCCCGCTTTCGGGTGATGCTGGCACTGGCTCCGGCATCTTCGGCTTGGCGAAATAGTCGGCGGGCACGTTGAAGCCGCCCGAGCGCGACATCATTTCGGGGACGGCGTCCGGCACGTTGCCGGCTTTGAGCTTGTCCAGATCGGCGATCAGCTCGTCCATCGACTGGTAGCGATGCTCGGGCCGCTTGGACAAGCACTTGAGCACGATGGCTTCGAGGCCGGGCGGCACCTCTTGCGGCTGCGGTACGAGCGCGCGGATCGGAACCGGCGCTTTGTACATGTGCTGGGTCAAGATGCCCATGAAGTTGTCGGCGTCGAACGGCACGCGGCCGCTCGCCAGCTCGTACAAAATCACGCCGAAGGAGTAGACGTCGCCGCGATGGTCGACGGGTTGTCCGGCGGCTTGCTCGGGCGACATGTAGTGAGGCGTGCCGAACACCGCGCCGGCGCGCGTGAGCTTGGCGCCTTCACCCGAGGTCGACACTTTGGCGATGCCGAAATCGAGGATTTTGACGAAGTCTTTCTCGCCGCCGCGGTGGATGAGGAAGATGTTGTCCGGCTTCAAATCGCGATGAACGATGCCGGCCGCGTGCGCCGCCGACAGCCCTTCACCCAACTGGCGCGCGATATTGAGGATGCGCGGTACCGGTACCGCTTGCCCGCCCTCGACGATCTTGGTCAGCGGTTGCCCGACCAAGAACTCCATCACGAAGTAGGTCGCGCCGTCCTGAAACTGGCCGAAATCACTGATGTCGATGATGTGCGCGTTGCCGATGGTCGACGCCGACTTGGCCTCGTTCAAGAAGCGCTCGGTCACTTCGGTGTCACGCGCCAAGTCCGCGCGCAGCACCTTCATGGCTACCTTCTTGCCGATGATGGTGTGCACGCAGCGGTACACCACGCCCATGCCGCCTTCGCCGAGCAGCGCTTCGACCTTGTAGCGGCCGTCGATGGTGGCGCCCAGGTACGGATCCTGGCGCATCATCTTCAGGCGAGAGCTCGTGACCTCTTCGCTGTCGGGGAACGAGATGCTACCGGGCGAGATCGTGACGACCTTCAAGCCCGCGCCGGGGGCGCTGGACGGAGCGATCTCGGTGACTTGCTGAGACGCGGGCAGGGCGGGCGTGTACTGCGTGCCTGGCAACGGAGCACTGGCGGGGCCGGTGCCGGAAGCTGGCCCCACGTTCGAGGTCCAGTCGCCGCTCGAGCCGACGTTGCGCACGGGTCGCGGCGGAACTTTGGGCATGGGCTTGTTCTGATCCGTCATCGACTCGCTCAGTGCTTCTTACGTCCGGCGTGCGCTGCCGCTCTAGCCGCTTTACTGCGCCCCCCTGCATAGTCCAGATACAGCGAGGATTCCACCATGGCTACAATTGACCTGGCTGGTTGTCAAAACCGGCCCTTTCTTCCGCTCTCTCCTCTGCAAGGTGTGGGCCCGGGCCCCTGATTTGAATAAATCGCGGATCCGCGGCGATCGCTTCCAGCCCGCTGTGAACGGGGGTCCGCAACGGTTGCAGGGGAACGACACGTTGCGCCGGCACGCCTGCGCGCAGGTGCAGTCGCGAAAGGTAGGTAAGCCGTGCACGCGACTCGAGCAAAAGCTGCTACAGCGGCGCTTGATGGGTTTTCCGCTCGACTTGGCGCTGCGCTACATGGGCTCGAAAAAGCGCGCCTTCATCTCGGTTGGAACGATGTTCGCAACCCTGGGTGTGGCGCTGGGTGTCGGCGCGTTGGCGACCGTGATGAGCGTGACCGGCGGCTTCCGCGCGCAGTTTCGCGAGAAGGTGTTGGGCGTCAACGCGCACGTGCTGGTGCTCAAGTACGCCACCGACTTTCGCGAATACCGCCAGGTGATGGAGAAGATGAAGGCGGTGCCGGGTGTCACCGGCGTGGCGCCCTTCGTCATCAATCCGATGATGATCACCCATGGTGATCGCACCGCCACCGGCGTGCTGCTCAAAGGCGTGGACCCGAGCAAGGTGCAAGCCGTGCTCGATCTGCCGCGCCACATCGTGGAAGGCTCGTTGGACGGTCTGCGGTTGGCTGACGCCAAGCCGCCGGATCGTCGACGCAAGGGACTGATCGACGACGCGCTGGACACCAAAGCGCGCGGCGACGGCGACCCGCTGCCACCGCTGCCGAGCTCCACTGGCTCTGCTGGCGCGTCGGCCGCGCCGAGCGCTAGCAGCGCACCCTTGCCCAAAGGCTCGGCGCTCAAGCAGATCGAAGAAGTCGTGCGCGCGGAAGCGCCCGACCTGGATTCGCAGGCCAGCCCCTACAGCGAGGCGCACGGCGGCAAGAAGGCTATGGCTCCCGGTGGCCAGCCCGCGGCGGCCGCCAGCGACGATTTCGTGGTGCCCGAAGGTGGCCCCGTCGGCAACATCGTGCCCGACGGCGGCTACGCGGGAGAGCTGCCGGAAGACGACGAGCTGCCTCCGGAGCTGAACGTCGATCCGTGTCGGGATCCGGTGGCGATCAAGAAGCTGCCCGGCATCGTGATCGGCATCACCCTCAAGCACAACCTCGAGGTCAACATCGGCGATTGCTTGCAGGTGACGAGCCCAACCATCGGCTTTTCGTACTCGCACGGCAACATGCGCGCGCCCGTGGCCAAGCAGTTTCGGGTCACGGCCGTGTTCGACGCCGGCTTCGACCAGTACGACTCCAAGCTCGTCTACACCGATCTGTACGAGGCCCAGGCCTTCTACGACACCGGCGACAGCGTCACCGGCGTCGAGATGAAGGTGAAGGACATCGAGACCGCGCGTGACGTAGCGCGTGACATCGACCGCCGGCTGGCCAACGGCGTTTATCACACGCTCGACTGGGAAGAGCTGAACCACGGCTTGTTCACGGCCCTGCGCATTCAGCAGCTGCTGATGAGCCTGGTCTTGGCGCTGATCATCGTCGTGGCGGCGTTCACCGTGATCGCGACTTTGATCATGGTGGTGCTCGACAAGAAGAAGGAAATCGCCGTGATCAAGGCGATGGGCGCGTCGAACAGCGCCGTCCTGCGGGCGTTTCTGTATCAGGGCGGCATCATCGGCGTGTTCGGCACCGCCTTCGGGCTGCTGCTGGGCGTGGTCGTGTGCAAGCTCTTGTTGGTGTACGCGCTGCCGCTCGATCCCAAGGTGTATTTCATCTCGCACTTGCCGGTGCAGGTACGGCCGATCGAGTTCGTGCTGGTCGGCGTGTTCGCGATCTTGGTCTGCCTGGTTGCGACCATTTGGCCCGCCGTGCATGCCTCGCGCCTCCGGCCTGCCGAAGCGTTCCGCGAGCAGTAGCCCCAACCTTTCCGGCGGTGTTCGTGGCGCGCGGGGCTGACACGGCCCTGACGATTTGCCTCACCCTTCGCGACGTCGCCAGCGCGTTTTCTGCGGCAATTCGGCGGGTCCGGAGCTTGCAGAACCTTGGCTCGAGGTTCAACCGTGAGAAATCGAAAGACACAATCGGCACTGGTGATGGCAGGCGCGGCCGTGGGCGCCGCCGCGGCGACTTGGCTCGGTAAGCGACGCCTGACGTCGGTCCCCACCCGCGAACGGATGATCGAGCCGGAGAGCGCGGAGCTGCCACTCGGGCGTAGCGCGGATCCGCAGATTGACGACACGCTGTCGCGGACCAAGCTGCCGCAGGATCGGACTTCGGGCGCCACCTTGCTGGCGAGCGAGCGGCGCTTCACCGATGAATCGACCACCGACGCGTCTCTGGACGAAGTTTGGAATTCTCTGCCCGGCATCGCCGAGGGTGAGCAGTCGGAGGGCTACGACGCCGTGTCGCCGGAAGATCTCGGAGCGGTGTGGCTGGAGCGCGCGACCCAGACCACGCACGAAGACCGACCGCACGGCAGCGACCCCAACGAGCTGCCCGCGCTCGAGGACCTGTTGGTGAGCGAGGCCACCCTGTCCACGTCGCATCAGGAAGGCGACGTCGAGGACGAGGACGACGAAGACGAAATCGCCGAGGACGAGCTCGACGAGCGCTGAAAGTCGTCGTTCGGGTTTGGGGGAGGCCTGGTTTGGCTGCCCAGCTGGGCAGCTCACTAAGAGTCTTTGGCCGACGACATCCGAGCAGCTGCTAGCTCGAATCTAGCGTTGTTGGGTGCTACTCGTGGGACATGCTTGGGCTTGGGCTTCGCTCCCTTTGCGTTGTTGGGTACATCGCAATCTTGGCGGGTTGCGGCGCCCGAAGTGGGCTGGACGTGGCGGCGGCACCGGCGCAGGGCGGTACGAGCTCGGCGCGGGGCGGAGCGCCAACGCGTGGTGGCAGCGGGACGGGCGCGGTCGGGCACCACGGCGGCGTCACCGCGGTCGGCGGCGCTGGGCTTGCGGGCACGCCGCCCGGAGGAAGCAGCACCGGTGGCGTGTCGGCCGCAGGCGCGGCTGCGGTTGGGGGTAGCGGCGGTGGCGGTGGCAGCGGCGGCGTGCCGACTTGCAGCGGCGGCGCGCGCACGGAGGTGTGCAACGGCATCGACGACGACTGCGATGGTGAGATCGACGAAGATTTGCCCCTCGGAGTGATGCACGAGCCGGTCGCGGTGCGCTCGCACGAAGGCCGAACCGATGTGGGGCTGCCCATCGACTGCACCTCGTGCGGCTGGGCGTGGCACCCGCAGCTGGTCATGCCCAACGACGAGCTGGGAGTCGCTTGGTACCTCGGCATTTGGGGCGGTAGCGAGCAGCCGAGCGGCTTCTATCGTCGACTGACGTGGGAGCTCGAGCCGGAGGGCGCGGTCGCCTCGATCGGATCGAGGTATTGGCTGTCGACGTTGGGCCGTGGCACGACGCGCACCGGCGCGGAGGTGTTGACCTTCGTGGAGCGCAAGAACCAGCAAGATTTGCCGAGCTTTGCCGCTCTCGGTCGTGACTTTGCGCTGGGCCCTTCCGTGTCCCTTTCCGGCTGCGCGGCGGCGGCCTACGGCGGGCTGCTGACGCCGTTGTTGCCGGGGCTCGTCAGTTGCGGGAGCCCGGGGCAGGTGGAAGTGTTCGCGCTCGACGACGACGGAACAGGCGTCGAAGGTTTCGGTAGCTTCGGCCTGGGCTTTCCCGGCGCCGCGACGGCGGAAGGCGGGCGCGCGGTCGCGGCGCAGCGCGGCGACGGCGTGCTGTTGGCGTTGCCCTTCACGCCCGACGTGCCCGGTGCCGCCATGCAGCTGTGGACGCAGCCCGTGGCGCGAAATGGCGCCCCGTTCGGCGAAGCGCTCCAACAAGAGCTCGACAGTCCCCGAGGCCTGCATCTGGAAGGGCTGTTTTCGACGAGCGATGGCTACTTGTTGTTCGGCGATGATCGCAGGCCCGGCGCGTGGCCGAATGGGCGTTTCGTGGTGCCGCTCGATCTCGACGGGCGCGTGAGCGGCGACATGACTCGCTATGACGTGGGCGACCTGGCCGACTTCGACGAGGTGACGGTCATCCGGGTGGGCTCGGGCTTCGTGGTAGCGGAGACGACCGGGCAAGGCTTGGTCGTCGAGCGCCTGGATCAGACGGGGAGCGTCCTGCAAGTGTGGCAGGTCGTGTTGCCCACCTACTCCGAGCCGTCGGTGCTATTCGCACACGGCCGCCTGTACGTGGCGTTCGTGGAGCCGCCGCCGCCGAACAAGGGGGAAAATCGTGTCATCGTCACGAGCTTTGGCTGCGTGCCGCCATGAGCGGCCGCTAGCCGCGATCTAGCGGCAGCGCGAGGCAACCTGGCGCTCCTCTTTTGAAGCGGACCGTCAGACCGCGCGCGCCATGACCATGAGAACAGGATCGGAGCCGGGCCCAGGGCTCGAGCTCGCGGGCTCCGTGAGGCTCGTTGAAAAACTCGGCGAAGGCGGCATGGGCAGCGTGTGGACGGCTCAACACCTGGCGTTGCACACGCTGGTGGCGGTGAAGTTCCTGGCCGGACACATGGCGCAGGACGCGGCCGCGGCGGCGCGCTTTCAACGCGAGGCCATGGCGGCGGCGCGCATCAAGTCGCCGCACGTGGTGCAGATCTTCGACCACGGTGTGTCGGCCCAGTTCGGCCCGTACATCGTGATGGAGCGGTTGGAGGGCGAGACGCTGTCGGCGTTCGTGCACCGGCACGGTCGGCTTTCACCTGCCTACACCGCCAAGATCGTGTCGCAGCTGTGCCGCGCGCTGAGCAAGGCTCATGCCCAGGGCATCGTGCATCGCGACATCAAGCCGGACAACGTGTTCTTGATCGATCCCGAGCACGACCCGTTCGTGAAGGTGCTCGACTTCGGCATCGCCAAGAACCTGCAGGACGAGCTGAGCGTGACGTCGACCGGCAGCATGATGGGCACGCCCCACTACATGAGCCCCGAGCAGATGATGAGCTCCAAGCACGTCGATCTGCGCGCCGACTTGTGGGCGACGGCGGTGCTCGCGTACCACGCGCTGACCGGCCAAGTACCGTTCGACGGCGAGACGTTCGGCGCCGTGGCCATCGCGGTGACGACCGCCGAATTTGCGCCGATTTTCGCCAAATATGGCGTGGGCTCGCCGGCGCTGGACGCGTGGTTTGCGCGCGCTTTGGCCCGCGACATCAACGCGCGCTTCACGTCCGCCGACGAGCTGGCAGAAACGTTCGCGCGCGCCACGGGCGGTTGGTCCGGGGACGTGGGCGCCACCGGCTCGGGCCAGCGCGTCGTGCAAGCCTCGACCCTCGATACGTCGCCGCACCAAGGCCCGACCTTCGCCGGCGTCAGCAATACGCTGCCCCGTCGCGGCTCGGGGCGACTCTACGTGGTGGGGGGACTGGTAGCGCTGGGAGCGGCCGGCTTGCTGGGCCTATTGCTGTTGAGGACGCCGGAGCCGTCGCCTCCGGTGATTGCGGCCACCGGGGTCAGCGCGAGTCCTCCGCCGCATGAACCGCCCGCGGCCCTGCCCACGCCGAGCGCGGCGCCCCCGCTGGAGGCGCCGGTTGCGGTGGTGCCGAGCGCGCCGGCCGCCAGCGCTTCTGCTCCCGTACCGCACCCGCGCTCCGCCGTGACCGTCGGCTCCAGAGCGAAACCCAAGACCGGCGGAGCGGTCGCGCCGCCACCGGCTTCCAACCCAGCCCGACCCGATCGCGGCTTTTAGCAGCCTCATGACCGTCAACGATTTGCTTCGCGGGGGCCGCGCCATTCGGCTCGGTCTGCTCTTGATTCTGCTGCACACGTCTTCGGCTTGGGCCGCGCCCAGCGCGGAAGAGCGCGAGCGCGCGCGAGCTTTGATGGACTTGGGCGACGCGCGTTTCGAGGCGAAAAACTACGCTTCGGCTTTGGAGCAATACCGCGCCGCCGACGAAATCATGGGCGTTCCGACGACCGGCATCGAAGTCGGGCGAACCCTCGAGCGCCTGGGCCGGTTGCTGGAAGCGCGTGAAGTCCTGCGGCGCGTGTCGGAGTTTCCGCAGCGAGCGGACGAGCCGCGTCCGTTTGCGAGCGCGCGACAACGCGCCGACCGTCTGCTGGGCGACATTGCGCCGCGCATTCCGCGAGTCACCTTGCAAGTTGCCGGACTGCCGGAGGGCACGACTCCGCAAATCAGTTGGGACGGCCAAGCCATCGACGCTGCGCGCATCGGCGGCTACCTGGAGGCCAATCCGGGGCTGCATCACGTGGTCGGAACCGCGCCCGGTTTTCCGGACGTGAAGCGCGACGTCAGGCTGGCCGAAGGCCAAGCGTTGCAGGTAGTGCTCACGTTCGGCGAGGCGCCCGCGGCGATACCGGCTCCGGCTGGGCCGACGGCAGCGAAGGGATCGCCGGCGCCCGCGACCGCGAAGCCGCACCAGCCGGCGCTGTTGTGGGCAAGCTTGGGAGTTGCGGCGGCCGGAGTTGCGGCTGGCAGCGCGACGGGCGTGTACTCGCTGTCGCTCACGCACAGCGCGAAGCAACACTGCCAGGGGAACGCCTGCGCTCCAGAAGCCAAGCGAGATATCGACGGTGCCAAGACGTTCGCCAACGTTTCCAACGTGGCGTTCGGGGTGGGGATCGCGGCCTTGGGCGTCGCGGCTTGGCAATTCTTTTCGCACCGGCCGCACAAACCGAGCGAGGAGCCACCGAAAGCGGCGCCCATCGAAGCGCAGGTCGGCTTCGGCAGCTTGGGCGTCAGGGGGGCGTTCTGATGGTCACGCGCAAGGGGTTCGGTGCTTCCACCCTGGGCGCGGTGCGCGCTTGGCTAGGCGTCGCGGGCGTACTGCTCGGCTGCCAGGTGCTGAGCGGCGTCGACGACTTGCACATCGTCTCGCCCGGTAGCGCGGCGGGTGAGGCGACGGGCGGCTCGTCCACGACCGCCGGCGCGGCGGCGGTCGGCGCGAACGCGTCCGGCGGCAACGACGGCGTCAGCAACGGCGGCTCGGAAGCGGGCGGAGCCGGAGCGTGCACGCCCGGCTCGTGCGACGAAGGCCAGCTGTGTCGCGACGGCAAATGCATCGAGCCGTTGGCAGACGTCGACAAGGACGGCATCGCCGCCGGCAGCGACTGCGACGACACCGATCCGGACGTCGGCATCAGCGCCGACCGCGATTGTCAGAGCGCTTGCGCGATGGGCGTGGAGCACTGCGTGATGGGAGCGTGGGCGGCCTGTGACGCCCCTACCGAGTGCTCGTGCAAGGCCGGCGAAACCCGCGACATCGACTGCGGCAACTGCGGTAAACGACCCCAGCTCTGCAACGGCAAGGGCGTTTGGGAATACAGCGGAGAGTGCGCCGCCGAGGGCGAATGTAGCCCCGGAAGCAAAGAAGATCGCGGAGCTTGCGGGCAGTGCGGCACGCTTTCGCGCACGTGCCTGGAGTCCTGCAAGTGGGACGGCGACGTGTGCAGCGGCGAAGGCATGTGCGCGACCGGCGACACCGAGTCGGAGCCCGAGAGCTGCGGCACCTGCGGCGAAGAACACACGCGCTCGCGCAATTGCGACAATAGCTGCGCCTGGAGCGACTGGAGCGCCTGGGGCGCTTGCAGCACGACCCCCGGCTGCACGCCCAACGCCAACGACAGCGAAACCGAAGCTTGTGGCAACTGCGGCTCCGGCTCACACAAGCGCGGCCGCACCTGCTCCGCCACTTGCTCGTGGGGCGGTTGGGGGGCTTGGGGCTCGTGCACGGGGGCGACGGGTTGCCAGGCGGGGACCAGCCAGAGCGAGGATGGCACCTGCGGCAACTGCCTCACCGGCACCCATACCCATCTACGGCAATGTACCGCGAGCTGCGCGTGGGCGGCGTGGGGCGCATGGGGCGGCTGCAACGGCGGCGGCGTGTGCGCACCCAACCAAACCGAATCTGGCTCGCAGACTTGCGGCAACTGCGGCAGCGGCATGCAAACGCACTCGCGCACGTGCAGCGCCAGCTGCGGTTGGGGTGGGTGGAGCGGCTGGGGCCCGTGCACGGGCCAGTCTGGCTGCGCGCCAGGCTCGACCGACAGCGACAGCCAGCTGTGCGGACAGTGTCCGGTGGGCACCGAGACCCGCACCCGCACCTGCAATGGCAGCTGCGGGTGGGGCAATTGGGGTGGCTGGTTCGGCTGCGACGGCACCTACTGTCCGAACGGAGTCGACTGTTGTCCGTGCACCACGCTGCCCAATTGCCCCTGACCGGGTGGCGCGCGCGGCGCTTCGACGACGTTGCGATTTTCGTCGTGGCGCTGGCGGTGCGGCTGCTGCACGCCCACTACGTTGCGCGCACGCCGTTCTTTGCCGGGCCGGTGATCGACGCCTTCAGCTACCGCTCGTTCGCCCAGCACATCGCGCAGACGGGGAATTTCGGAGCCGCCTTCTATCAGCCGCCGCTCTATCCGGCGTTCTTGGCGTTGCTGTTGCGCGCGGGGCTGACCTCGCCGTGGGCGCTCGCGCTGATGCAATCCGCGATGGGCGCGCTGACCGCGGTTTTGCTGGCCCACAGCGCTCGGCGGCTGTGTAGCCAAAGCGCCTGGATGCGCGCTTCCGGCTTGCTGTGTGGGCTCGGGGCGGCGCTGTACGGTCCCCTCGTGCTGTTCGACGTCGAGCTGTTGCCGCCGTGCTGCGTCGACTTGCTGTTCGCGACGGCGCTGGCGTTGAGCTTGCGGGCGGGCAAGTGGGGACTGAGTGACGCCGTGCTGGGCCTGGTGTTGGGCTTGGGAGTCGTAGGCTGGCCGCCTTTTGCGGCGTTTGCGCCCGCTTTTTTGCTGCTGCGCGCTCGGCAGTGGCCGGGCCAGCGGCTCAAGCTGTCGCTGCTGGTGTTGGCTTGCGCCGCGCTGCCGCTGGCGTTCACGGCGCGGCACAACGCCGAGCAGGGCGGGGCCGGCGTCGTCGTCTCGTACAACCTGGGCGTCAACCTGTGGCTCGGCAACAACCCTGCGTGGCGTGACACGTGGCGTGCGCGCCCTGGCGCTCGCTTCGAGCCCGAGCTGGAGCGCCCCGACCGCGAAGGGGTCACGACGGCGGCGGCGCGCTCCGCCTACTTCACGCGCGCCGTCGTCAAGGACGCCGTGAAGCGACCGCTGGCGGCGCTCGCGCGCACGGCCGAAAAACTGTTCTACGTTTGGCACGGGCGCGAGCTCCGGCGCGACAACGACATTCAGCTGCTGCGTGATGCGTCGCCGGTCTTGCGCGCTTTGCTGTGGGAAGAAGGAGTACTGTTTCCTTTCGGCATCCTGGCGCCACTGGCGTTGTTGGCGCTGTGGCGTCGGCGCGCCGAGCCGCAGGTGCGCTACTTAGCCGCGGGCGCGGGGCTGTATGCCTTGCTTCTGGCGGTTTTCTTCGTGTCGTCGCGCTATCGGCTGCCGCTGGCGTTGCTGCTGCTGCCGTTTGCCGCCGATCAAGCCTGGTTCTTCGCGCGCTATGGGCGCCAACAGCCGCAGCTGCTCTGGGCCGGCGGGGCTCTGTTGCTGCTGTGCAATTTGCCGAACCAATTCGGTCGGAGCTTCGCGGCTTCGGCCGCCGAGCGCGGCATCTTGACCGCTCATGCCTGGCGCAATCAGGGCAATGCGGAGGAAGCCGACCGTGTTTCGGCGGAGCTGGCGGCACGCTTTCCGAACGATCCGGACGTGCGCATGCTGCGCGCCGAACAGCTGCTCGCTGCCGGCGACTGCAGCGCGGCCGCGCCCCACCTCCAGAAGACCATCGAGCTTGCGCCGCGCACGACCGCGCCGCGCATCTTGCTGGCCGATTGCTGGGACCAGCTGCGCGACCCTCGCGCCGCCATGCGTGAGTACGTCAACGTGTTGGCGCTGCATCCGTATCACCCGGTGGCGCTGAAGCAGGTGGGCGCGCTCTATCTGCGTGAGCGGCAGCCGCGCCAAGCAGCGGCGTTGTTGGCGCGGTTCGTGGCCTCTGGCTACCGCGATCCGGAGGTGGCCGGTTGGCTAGCGCGTTTGGGGGACGATCAGGTCCGCCAGCGAATGGGCCGCGCTGGTTTGTAGACGCACGTGAGACCGGTCGTGATCGCGTCGTCCAGGTGCTCGCCCAACGTTGGGTGAACACTGCGCACGCGCGCGATGGCGTCGCGCAAACGCGCGGTGACGGCCTTGCGCGCCCGCTCGGCGTCGCTGGGAAAGGCGCGGCGTCGCATGCCCAAGCCGGCCGCCGCGGACAGCTCCGCCAACAGGGCCTGGCGCTCTTCGCCCAGCTTGCTTTGGCGGGCCAAGTCGCCGTGGGCCTCGGCCTCGCCCAGCTCGGCGTCGATGTCGCGCAGGCGCTGCCGAAACTCGCGGCGCGCTTGATCGTCGAGCAAGGGCTGAGTCGACACGTGGGAAGCGACGTTGGGCACGCCTTCCGCCAGGGTCAGCGCGGCGATTCCGGTGCCGGGGTTTTGCACCAGGGTTGCGATGTCGGCCAGCCCTTTGGCGTGTTTCAGGTGCTGGCGACAACCGGCCCAACCGATGGACCAGACGTCGCCGTTGCGCACCAGCTCGGCCTCGGCCCCGCGCTCGCGGATGGGCTCGGCCGAGTCGTCGACGTTCAAGAACTCGAACACCGAGTCGAGCACGTTGCCCTCCTCGAACCACGGCAAGTGGACTTCACCCTCGAGGGTGACCATGGTTGCCCCCGGAATGCGCGCCGCCAGCTCGCGCCCTGCGTCCAACGGCACCGCCCGGTCTTGCCGGCGATGAATGACCAACGTCGGCGCCTTGATCTTCGGCGCCAGCTCACGGACGTCCAGCTCGTACATCAACGACAGCAATTGCGCCGCGGTTTCGGCCGAGGTCGCGGCGTATTGACGGCGGGCCAGGCGTCGGGCCGTTTCTTCCGCCACTGCCGGCGCGATGATGGTGGTCAAGGTGCGAGAGCCGAGGCGCCAGTGCGCTCGCATCAGCTCCACCAGCGCGCGTTTCACCTCGGGCGGCGCCAGCCGGGCGCCGTCGGCGAAGCTGCCATAGAGTACCAGCCGCGACACCAGCTGCGGCTCGAGCGCGGCCAGCGCTACGGCAACCGCGCTGCCGAACGAGCCGCCGAGGAGCACCACGGGCTCGCTCGTCACCTGCTCGATGACGGCCTTGAGCTCGCGCAGCTCGCGCTCGAGCGAGAACTCGGCGCGCGCTCGCTCGCTCAGGCCGACGCCGGTGTGGTCGTAGCGCACCAGCGTGAAGTGCGCGGCGAGACGGTCGTAGAACGCGCGCAGCGTGGGCTCGTCCACGTCGCGCTCCAGGTCGCTGACCAGGGGTGGTGCGAGCACCATCACCGGGCCGGAGCCCTGCACCGCGAAAGCGATCCTGGTTCCAGGGCCAACCGAACAAAACTTGATTTGGGGTCTCGTCTGCATGGGCGAACGCAGCTCGTCCGGGGCTCCAGCAAGCGTCGTGCCCGCCTCGACCGGCGGAAAAATCGCGTCTGCACGGCCTTTGTCGCGCGCGCGCGCGCGGCCGCGCAGCGCGCGCGCACGGCCCGGTCACTCGCCGGAGTCGCCCTCCAGGCCCCATTTTTTCAGCAGGCGATGCAGGGCGTGCCGGCTGCTCAGGCCGAGCTCGCGCCACACCTTGTCCTTCACGCCGTCGTGGCGAGCCAGGCTCGCGCGGACCTCTTCGAGGGTCAGCGACTGGAGCGGGCGAGGCTCCGGCGCTTCTTTCAGCTCCGGGCGCAGCTCCGGCGTCAGCTCCAGCGTGTCGCCGCGGCTGGTCTGCAGGCTGCGCCAAAGCAGCGCCTCCAACTCTCTGACGTGGGTGGTGTAGGGGTGCCGCAACAGCGCGCGCATGAGCTCGGCGCTGAAGCGCGGCTCGCCCGTCGCTCCTGAAACCGACGTCAAGAAGCGTGCGGCTACGGCCGGATCTTCGGCCGCGATGCGGCGTACGATCTGTCGCGCCAAGAGCGGCACGTCTTCTAGGCGCTCGCCGATGCCCGGTACGTCGATGCGGAGCGGGAAGCGGGCCACCAAGTCGAGCTTCAGCTCGCTCAACGCGCGGTTGGTAGCCGCCACCAGCCTCACGTCGGTGATGCGAGGCCTGGCGTCGCCCAGCCGCTGGTATTCTCCGGCGTCGAGCACCCGCAGCAGGTGCGCTTGCAGCTCGAGCGCAAGCTCACCAATCTCGTCCAAAAATAGCGTCGAGCCGTCGGCTTTGCCCAGCAAGCCCGGCCGCTCCGGCATGCCCACGTTGGGATAGCTGGCGATGTTGCCGAACAGCTCCGCGTCGATCAAACCGGAGGGCAACGTGGCCGCGCTGCGCGCGATCAGCTCACGCGCACGGCGGGACGAACCGCGGTGAATGCCGCGCGCCACCAGCTCTTTGCCGGTGCCGCTCGGGCCGGTGACGAGCACGTGCGCGGCGCGGGCGGCCGCGAAGGCGATTTGCCGCCGCAGCTCCCAGCACGCCACGCTCTCGCCCACGACCCCGTCGGCGTCCGGCAGACCGAAATCGTGCACGGTGGTACCGGCAGGCAGGCGGCCCGGGCGCAACACGCACAAAAATTGATACAGCCCCCGCACTTCCAGGAGCTCGCCGGGCCGCACCACGGCCTGGGTGAGCTCTTGGCCCTTGAGCACGAGCGGCCGCTTTCCCAGACACTCGACGGAGACGGCGTCGTCGTCGACCCGCTTCAGCTTCAAGTGTTGACGCGACAAGAACGGATTGCGAAGCGGCGCGGTCTTTTGATTGGCTCCTGGCCGTTGCCGGATCAGCAGGGCGCGCGCCTCCGCCGCTTCGCTGTCACGCCCGAAAAAGGCCGCGTGACGGTCGACGAACAGCAGCTCGCCCACGCGCTCGGGCTCCTTGTCGGCCCACACCAAGACCAGCGCGGGGCTCGGCGGCTCGAGCTCCGGCGGTGCTCCGAGCGAGTCGCCACCATCGAGCGTCGCCGTGATGGTGTTGGCGCGGGTCATCCCACTGGCATCCTAACCGAGAACGCGGTCCGGCCCCCACCCGACAAAAACGGCTGGACGGAGCTTGGCGTCACGGCCGCCTGGCGCAGCGAAAGCCGAGCGAGCGATTTTCCGCGGCCGGATCTCGCCCGACTCGCGCCGCGGCCCGAAGCTCGACGTAGCGTCCGCGCCAGGACCCGCCGCGGACCGCGCGCCGGGCTCCCAAGCGTCCGACGTCGAGCGCGACCGGATCGGTTTGCACTCCGGCCGTCGCCCACACGCCTTCGTCTTCGGCGTTGAACCAATCGAGCATCCATTCACTGAGATTGCCCGCCAGATCGAGCACGTCGTTCTCGCGGTTCGGGTCGAGCGCAAGCCTGTCCCGGCTGCCGCCGCCGGCTGGCAGCACGCCGCCCGGATTGCCGGAAGGCCGGCAGGCGCCTTCGAAGGTGGCGTACACGCCGAAGCCCGCGCGCGCCGCGACCGCGTCGTCGCAGTTGGGGGAGTCGTCGCCCCAAACGTACCTGTGCTCTCGCCCGCGACCGCTGGCCATAAATTCGAACATGGCCTCGCTCGGGAGATCGCGGCCTCGGGCCTGGCAATAGGCGCGCGCGGTTTCCCACACCACCGCGTTTACCGGCAGCGCCGCCTGCGTATCCGCCGGATCTTCGTCCGAAGCTTGCAGCGTGAACGTCGAATAGTCGTCCTCCGCCAAGCCTCGGTTACTGCCGCTCCAAAACGGCGGCAACGGAGCCTGGGCGGCGCTGAGCTCGGCTTGGGCGGCGCGCAGCTCCGCCACCGTGACCTCGTGTGTATCGATGAAGAAAGGCGAGACGACGACGAGGTGCTCGCGCTCGGCGTCTTGCACGTCCGTGTCGTTCTTCAGCTCGGGATCACCCATCCAGAAGGCTCCCCCGGGGACGCAGATTTCGCCGTCTTGCGGCGGCTCTCCGCACGGAACGGCGGCGGCGCCGGGCCATGATCCGACCGCGGTTCCCGTCGGAGCTGCTTCGGCGCTGACTGGCTGCTCGATCACGCCGGGGTGCTCGGTATCGTCGACCCGCAACGTTACGAGCAAACGCTCGATGCCGTCCACGTCCACCGTGGGCAAAAGTAGCGTTTGATCGATGCAGCTGGAAGGCGCCGGCAGGCCCGCCCTGGCGTTGGCGGCGCGATACAGGCGTGCGCGCGCCGCGAACCCGGACTCATGCGTCGGCGGGGCGATACCGACGGAAATGGGGCCGCTCTCGAACAAGCCGCGGTGGACCGCGAAGTCACGTCGCAGGGGCGGGGCGTCATCGGCCAGCTCTTGGCGGCTTCCGACGTCGATGCGCAGATGGTCGAACAAAGGCGGAGGATCGAGCGGATCGAGGCTGGTGCCAGGCGCAGGCGGCAGGGGCGCGTCAGTGGCGATGAACAGCAAGATTTGCCCCTGCGGCGGCAAGCTTTCCGGTTCTGGACTGCAGCCCGCGAACAGCAGCCAGCAGATCGACGTCGCGCTCGGCCGAAAGCTCATGGCGTGCCCACCGAATAGACGCAACGCAGACCCACCCACGGGTCGACGCCCGCGACCGCGCCACCGATGCGCAGCGCCGCGCGAGTGCCCGCCGCCGGGCTTCGCCAAGAACCGCCAGCGATGGTGCGCAGGGGCGCTTCGTCCTCGGCGCACTCCGGAGCCAAATGCGGCTGAGACTGCCAGCAGGCGTCCGAGTACGCGCGATGGCTGTCGCGCGTCCACTCGGCGACGTTGCCGCCCAGACCGACGACGCCGCACGGGCTGCGATCGAAGCTGGCCCACGGCTCGGCGTCCACGGCGCTGGGCCCGAAGGCGTGGAGGGCGTCGTAGCAACTGGAGCTACCGCGGCTGGGCTCGAGCCAGCGCCCGAACACGACCTGGTCGCACGTGGGCGCTTGCTCGCCCCACGGATAGGTGCTTTCGAGCTCGCGCTCGGCGGCCGAAGCCACGTATTCGCGCTCGGCCACGCTCGGCAAGCGGCCGCCTTCGAAATCGCACAGCGCGCGGGCGGTGAGCCACGAAACGCAGGACAGCGGCAGCGCGTCTTGGCTCGGAAACAGGCTCGACCCGTCGAGACCTTCGTTCCAGGTGCAAGCTCGGGTGAGGTCGTCGGTGTCCAGCGTCACCGGCTCGAAGTTGTTCAACGGTCCCGCGTCGGGCGGCACGAAGCCGCGAGCGCGCGCGGCGCGGTAGCGGGCCACCGAATACTCGTAGCGATCCATCAGGAACGTCGGAATCGTCGCCAGCCGTTCCGGGCTGCCGTCGTCGGGGTCGCGCGCAATCAACGTCGGATCGCCGAGCACGAAGGTGCCGCCCGACACGCAGACCCGATCGTCGTGCAGCTCGGGATGGGCCTGGGGCACGTCGTCGCTGGCGCAGGCTTGGCTCTGATACTTGGACCACGTGCCCACGGCGCTCGAGCTGGAGTGCAGGCGGCCCGGCAGCAGCGGTTGAGGCTCTACCGGCAAGAGCTCGGCTTCGGTGTCCACGCAGCTCCGTCCACCGGCAAGATCGGCCATGCTGCCCATGCATTCGCCGTCGAGCAGCACCCGCGCGGTGGTTCGTCGCTGTGGCTCGACGTCCAAGCGCAGCAGGCGATCGACGGTCAAATGCGGCTCGGGCTCGCTTTGCGGAGTAACGTCGACGCCGTGTTCGAGCAGCCGGGGACCGTTGTCGAGCAGCTCCCCGCCACCTGCGACAGGTTCGGTGCTTTGTGATTCCGGCTGCTCGAATTGCAGCGTCACGTCCATCGGTCCCGGGGCGACGTTGCCGACCAGGGCGAAGTATTCGCCCGGCTCCAGCTCCTGATTCACCCCCGCCAGGTTGTCGAGCTCATGTTGCTCGTCGTCGTTGCAGGCAAGCTCGCTCTCGGCGGCCTCGCAATTGCTGCGCAGGCTGAGCACGGTGTCGGCCACCGACGCCCACTCCACGCCTGGCTGGGCGCTCGTGACCGCCACGCGATACCGGGCTGGAACCTCGACCGACAAGCGAAACACGGCCAGTCCGCTGCGCGTGCGCTTGGTGTAGCCACCACCGGCCGCCTCGCAGCTGAGCTGGCTGCCGCCGAAGGCCTCACCGCGCAGGCGCAAGGCTCCGCTCTGACCGGCATTCAACGGCGGCGCGTCGCGACAAGCCTCCTTCAGCGATTGGCTGACGGCCGGTGCCTCGAACTCCGGCCGCTCCGCGAACTGCTCGCCGCGGTAATCGCGCAGCCGGCCTTCCAGGTAGCCGCGCACCCGCAGCCACGCCGTGCGGCGCTGGTCCGGAGAGTCGTTGTACAGGCTGAAGCTCAGCGGAAAATCGTCGGCGGCGGGCGTGGCCTCGTCGCGCGAAACCAGCCAGCGCCGTTGCGAGTCGAACAAATCGAAGCGGACCCGCGACAGGGTTTGCGGCACTCGCAGGTTGGTGTCCACCTCGACCAGCACTTCGCCGTAGGGCGGAAGCGCGCTCGGTTCTTGCCCGCAGCCGGTCAGGCCGAGCAAGGCCAAAAGCGCGCCGCTCAGGGAATTCTCGCGACCCATCCCAGCGTGCCGCCGTCCAGTGGGGGGCGCTGCGCGGCGGGCTCGCTGCGCGTTGCCAAAAACGTGACCGTCGCCACGCCGCCCGTCACGGCCACCGCCGCGGTCCAGAACCACCACTTGTCCAAGATGGATGGCTTTTCCCTCACGAGCGTCGAGCGCAGCGCGCTCTCTTCGCCGGCCATCACGCGTACGTCGGCACCGTAGTGAACGAAGCCCGGCTTGGTCACTTCGATGTGGTAGATGCCGGCGGGTCGCAGCACGTCGACGGGCGCGAGCCCCACGTCGCGGCCGTTGACGCTCACCACCGCGAGCCGCTCGTTCGACGAAACGCGGATGGTGGCGGGCAGCTCGGCCAGCGCCAAACGCAGCCGCGCGCTTTGCCCGGGGCGATAGGTCTTGTTCACCACCACGTCGCCGTAGCCCTGCCGGGAAAGCGTGATCACGTGGGCGCCCGGATCGGCCACGACCTCCAGCTCGCCGTTCGGAACGACGCCGCCCCGCCCCGGCGGCAGCAGCCCGGCCACGAAGCGTGAGTGAGCGCTGGGAGCCGCGACGACCGCCGGTTGCAACGGGCGGCCGTCGAAAGTGACGGTCGTCCCCGCCGGCTCGACCACGAGCGTGACGTGCACCAGCAACCGCTCGATTTCGTCCAGGAAAGCCTGGGCGTCGCTGGTCACGCTCGGTGGAAGCTCGGCGGCCTTATTTTCGTCGAGAGCGCGGCGCAGCTGCTCGTGGGCGCGCGTGTAGTGGCCGAGCGCACGCTCGCAGGCACCGATGTTGTAGCTGGTCATGGCGTGCGGCCGCAGCGCCCGTGAACGCTCGAACGCCGCCAGCGCATCACCCCAGTGGGCCTGGCGCACGTGCTCCAAGCCCTCGAGATAGAGGCGCCGCGCTTGCTCGACGTGCTCGCTTTCCACGGCCGCCGGTGGCTCCGCGGTAACGCTTGCGTCTTGAGCGCTGGCGAGGTGTGGCAAGAGCCAACCGCCGAGCGCGACGCTGAAGGCACGAAAGCGACGAACGGAGAGCATACGCATTCGGCTCCGAGCTCAGAACGGAGCTCGCTCTTGATCGAGGATGCCGCCGGGCAAACGCTTGGGCGGTTGTGGCGCCGCGGTCGCTGTCGGGGCCGATGCAGCCAACGGCGCGGGGCGTTTGGCGGACGGCATCGGGCGTGGTGGGTTCGGCTGGGGCGCCGCTGTCGTTGCCGGTCGCGGGAGCGCGCTGGGCCGTGCTTCCGGCGCTCGAGCCTCGTCGGAGACGGCTGGTGGCGTGGCGGACGCGACGGGAAGCAGCGCGCTCGTCGCCGTCACGAGCTGAGCGGGAGGAGCCTCGGCCGTCGGCAGAGGTCGCGTCATGCTCCACACCACCGCGGCGGCCAGAGCCGTGAGGCCCAAGGCGGCGCCGCCGAGCCCCAAGCGGGCTTTCCGAGGCGACAGCCAAGAATCATGGGTCGCGAGGTGGCCGCGGGTCGTCGCCTCCAGCGTACCGAGCAAGGGCTCGTTGGCAGAAGCCAGCGTCGCCTCGGCCAGGGTCGCTGAGCCCACGTCGTCGAGCGAGTCGACGTCGAGCGCATCGCCGGCCAGCCGAGACACCTCACTGAACGGTGCGGCGAACGTTGGCGCCGTGGTCGCGGTGTGCAGGCCGAGCACCGTCATCACTTCTGCCAGCTCTCGGCGCGCCGTGCGCTCTTTGACCAACATGCCGTCGATGAGGTCGGCGAGGTTGCGCGGCAAATCGGGCAACAGCTGGCGCAGCGACGCGGGCTCTTCGGTGATGATGCGTTTGAAAATTTGCCCGAAATTGTCGCCGCTGAAGGGCCGCCGTCCCACCAGCGCCTCGAAGCCGATGACGCCCAGCGCCCAGACGTCACAGCGATGATCGAAATCTCGCTCGCCCGCCGCCTGCTCGGGCGCCATGTAGAACGGCGTTCCGACCATGGAGCCCGTGCGCGTGAGATCGGCGCCGTCGCTGGAGAGCTCTTCTTCGGCCAGCTTGGCGATGCCGAAGTCGAGCACTTTGGGCGTGCAACCTTCGCCCTCGCCGCGCGCCAAGAAAATGTTCTCGGGTTTCAAGTCACGGTGCACGATGCCGCGCGCGTGTGCGGTGCCGACCGCCGAGACGACCGGCACCAGCAGCGCGGCCAGCTCGGCTGGGCTCAGGGTGCCCTGGCGCCGCAGCTTTTCTCCTAATGATTCGCCCTCGAGCAGCTCCATGACCATGACCGGGCCGCCCTCGAACGAAAACACGTCGTGCACCGCCACCACGTTCGGATGCCCGACCGCCGTCGCGGCTCGCGCCTCGCGAAAGAAGCGGCGGACCAGCTCCGGCCGCGTTGCCTTTTCGGCCTTCAGCGCCTTCAACGCCACCTGTTTGCGGGTGATGAGGTGACTGGCGGCCCACACTTCGCCCATGCCGCCCTGACCGAGCGGTCGCTCCAGGCGGTAGCGCCCGGCAACTACGGCTCCTGGGTTCATGTCGTAGGGGGTGGTCATGCGGCTACTGGGCGGGGCACTTATCGGCGCAGCCGGTCAGATCCACGCACGCGTTGAGCTCGTCGAGCAGCGGCTCGTCGGCGAACACTTGGGTGCACGTCGCGTAGCAAGCGCGGCTCAGCGTACACGTCTCGACGCATTCCAAATGCGCGACACACCGCGGATCCGCCTCGCACTTGACCAGCTCCGCGCGGCAGGTCGTGGCGTAGCACTCGCGACAATGCAGCAGCGTGTGAAAGCCCGTCTCGCCCATGCCGCCGCCCGTGCCGCCGCTCTGAATGCAGGCGTTCGTCTCGACGTCGCATGGCCCCGGGCAAGCGGCTTCGGCGACCACGACGCCAGCCGAGCAAAAATAGCGTGCGCCCTCGGGACCAGCCGGGGTCATGTTGGGCCCGCACAGCGTGCCGTCCGCTTGTTTGCCGCAAGCTGGGGCTGCCGCGGCGCCGCCGGCCTCGCTCTCGCCGCCCTGCCCATCGAGCGTGACGCTGGGCGCGCCTCCACTCGCGGCACCGGCCGCGTCTCCTTCGTCGGGTTTGGTGGGAGACTGTTTGGGGGCCGGGCTGGCGCCGCCATCCCCGGCTTCCGGCGCGTCGAGCTCGGCCGTCGCATCGCCCGCCGCGCCTGCGCTCGCCGGCTCGGCGCCGTCGCCGCCTGCCCCCGGCGCGTGCCCCCGTTCGCCGGCTTCACCCTGCGAGTTGCCCTGGGTGGTCGAAGTGGTGGCCACACCGGCGGAGCAGCTGGGCGCGAAGCAGCACCACAAGGCAACGCCGAGCGTGAGCAAGCGGAAGGGTTCGGAGGCACCGCCCACGATGGAAAGATTACAACGGAACAACGGACCGAAGCCACCTGGGGCCCCCGACCCGCACCCGCCACCCCCGATCGCAAATTGCCCAAGCCGCTAGATCCAATCTAGCGAAGCCAGGAACGTCGAGCCAAACGGCTTGGCTCGACGCCTCGGCCCTGGCGGCTCACTTGCAGGTGAACTGCAAAATATGTTTGCCCGTCGCGAAGCCGCCCGACCAATAGAGCTTGCCGCTGGCGAGCGCGAGCCACGGGCCGCCATCCGGGTTGCTCAAGCTGAAACCCAGCTGCCACTGGTCGGCCGGGTGCGGAATGGTGGGGTTGAAGTCGTCTTCGTATTCGACGCGCCCGGGCCCGCGCGAGCCCGTCGAGCCTGCCAGCGTTGCCAGCACGGTTCCGTCGGTGCTCATACGCCAGACGAATTGGGATTGGCCCGACACGATCAGCGCTTCACCGTCCGACTCGAGATCCGACGGGATGGCCTGATGACCGGTGCCCTCGATTTCGGGAAACTGATCGCCGCGGTTGCGGAACAGCTCTTTGACGTTGGCGGTGGGGGCGTCGGGGTCGTACGCCTCCGGATCGACCTCGAGCATGAAGTCGTTGCTGCCGTCGACACCGACCGCGTACAGCTTGCCTTTCAAGAAAGCGAGCGACATCACGTTGTCGTCCGTTCCAATCTTGCCGATGGTCGAGACGGTTCGGTCTTCGTCGGTCGCGATCTTCTTCACTTTACCGGTGCCCTCGTCCCAGGTGTAGATGTTGCCTTGCGGGTCTACCGCCAGCTTGTGAACGCCCGCTCCGTTCGGCTCGGTTCCGCCGAACAGCGCATCTTTGCCGGGTCCGTCGTGATCGCCGTGTGAAAGCGGAAAATCGTCGCCCGGGTCGTCGGTTTTGGCGTGGGTACCGGCGACCCAATGGCTCATGCAGTTGGGGCCGGCCGGGTCGGTGATCTCGATGATGGCGCCGCCGACGTAGTCGGCCACCACCAGCTTGCCGTCGGCGGTCGCGGTCATGTCGCGCATCACCAAGAAGCGCGTGTCCTTGCAGGGCACGCCGGCGTTGATGAACGTCGACGGCTCGCTGCCGGCAAAGCGCTTGATCTGCGGCGCGGCTTCGCTCATGTCGAAGCTCCACAGATCGAACTCCGTCTCCACGAACACCTTGCTGCCGATCACGGCGATGGCTTCGTTGCGAATCGGGGGATCGTCCAACACGCCTTGGCCGGCCGGCTTCTCGCCTTCGAGGCGGTCCGTCCACAGCGGATCGCCGGCCAGCAAGCTACCGGTCGTGCACTGCTCGATGGGGGTGACGGCGCCACCGCCGGTTTCGCCGCCCATGCTCGTCTCTCCCCCAGAACCGATTTCACCGCCGCTCGCTTCACCTGCCGAGCTAGGCGCTCCGGCCCCGCTGCTCGTACCGCCGGTATCGGCCTCGCCGCCCTGATTGGAAGCGCCCTTGCCGCTAGTAGCCCCCGTGCCTCCGTCGTTGGCGGGCTCGTCGTCTTTTGCGGGGGCGCAGGCACCGGAGCTCCACGCGGCCGTTACCGCCAAAAGCGAAGCAAATACCCAAATCGACTTCATGAAATCAAACCTCCGAATTTAGTGCATGCGTTCGAGCGGCGTCTCCGCGGAGCGGTGCGCGCTCGTCGACCGCGACCTCGACAAAGCGCTCGATCGCATCTGGCGCCGACATCTCGCAGCACGCTCCCCGGCCGGCTACCGGTTCGAGCTCGAGGCACCGGGGGTCGCGGCGGTGGTCGAATTTTCTTTTGCGACGACCGAAGATTCGCGGTTCCCGGCGGGGCGGCGCTAGCGGCAATCGGCCGCGAAGCGCCGCTCGGCAACGCTCAGCAGCAGCTGAATCAGTCGTGCCTCCGCCGCGGCGCCGGTGGTCGGAAACGGCTGGCTGCACAGCCGCGGCGTGGAGCCGGTATCCGCGGGCGGGTTGCCCGACACCGCGAAGGTCAAGAGCGAGTCCATCTCGTCGAAGCAGGCATCCGTCCCCGGAGGTGGCGCCAAGCCCGACACCGCGAGCAGCAACTTGCAGCCGCTATCGGAGCCGTTGCAGTCGGAGAAGCGTCGATAGGTGGCGCGCAAGCTTTCGCGGTTCAACGCGTCGACCTCGCTCGGCATCAGATCGCGGCGCGGCGGAATGGCGTGCTTGGCGTTGGCAAAATCGATCAGCGCGGCCTTGTCTTGAACGATATCGTGCAAGAACGAGCGCGCGGGAAAGCCGTTTTTCCCAAGCTCCCGCGGCACCGCAAAGCTGTCCGGGGTGTAGACGAAGGTGCCGCTGGTGCCCGGAAACGTGACGGTTTCGACGTCCCCGACCACGTCCGCATCCAGCTGGGCAAAGCCCCAGTCTCCGGTAATGGTCATCAGCGCTTCACCACTGCCGACTTGGCGGACGGCATCTTGCCAGCTCACCTCGGTGGCCACGTCGCTGAAGCTACGCAGGTCGCGCAACACCGCCAGCATTTCCGTGAGCGCGTCCGAAAGCTCGGCGCGACGTTCGGCGCTGGCGTCGGCCAGGCCGCCCATCCATAGGCTCTCGTAGGCGTCGTGGCCGAGGCTGAGCAGCACGTTCTCGAACGCGATCACGGTCAGGGGCCATTCGCTTTCGCTGCCGATGGCCAACGGCACGAGAGGCTTGCCCGAGGGCGTCGTGGCTTGCAGCTCGGCGACGCGAGCCAGCTCGGACACCAGCTCGTGGGCAGTCTTCAGCTCGCTGGGATCGGTCAGCTCGACGCCGTCGGCGTGGGCGCGGGTGGCCAGCGCCGCGAACAGCGGCCGATTGAAGAACAGCACGTTCAGATGATGAATGCCGACCGGCAAGCCGTAGAGCCCGCCCCGGCAGCTGAGCGGCGCGAGCGCGGCAGGAAAATAGGCCGTCTCCCAATCGTAGGTGTCACGCAGGCGGTCGAGCGCGCACACGTCGGTGGCGTCGACGGGGCGCGACTGAACCCAACGCAACACGTCCGAGCCGCCGTTGACTTGAAACACGTCCGGAAGCTGCTGGCTCTCGAAGGCGTCGTTGATGTGTCGCTGAACTTCGACCCGCGTCCGCATCTGCTCGGTCGAAACCAGGTAGCGGCGTGAGTCGATTCGCCGCCGCAGCTGCTCCAAGGCGTCTTGCTCGTGACTGTCGGCCCAGAAAGTAGCAATGCTCAGCGGCTCGTTGCTGAACTCGACGGGCGGGTCCGCCAAATCGCACGTGCTGGGTGGGTAGTCGCCCAGCACGCGGTCACCCGAGCAGGCCAGCAACCAAAACGCAGCGCCGGCCGACAGAACGCGAAAGCGACCCATGGCTCCCCACCGCTATAGCTCACGCTTCGGCCGGCTCCCACCTCCGTTGGCAGTACGCCACCCCATCGGATGGGATGAACGACCTGTTCGTCGGCGTCGCGTCGGCCAGAGCGGCAAACGGTTTGCTGGGGCAACGAAGTCCACGAGTGGCGACTTCAAGCGTCGCCGCGTGGGGGGAGGCTCGGCCGAATTCATTTCGGCCGACGCGAGGCGCGGAAGCGACGAGCCGCGTGGGGTGGGGCCCCGCTGAATTCACTTCAGCGGGGCGGGGAGGCGCGTGCCTCCCCGGAGACCGACCGGCGCGTGCCGCCCCCACCAGGAAGGGCCTAGAACGCGGTGGCTGCAAACTGATCGGCGTTCTAGGCTGCTTGTGACATGCTTTGGCTGGGTGGCTTACTTGCACTCGAAATCGCGACCAGCACGCCCGACGCGTTGTGCCCCCCGCTCGAAGAAGCAGAGCGTGCCATCAAGGCTCGCGTGGGCGAGGTGGAGGGCGATTATCACGCCGAATTTGCGCTGGTTCGTGCGAGCGATGGCCGGCAAGTGCTCGAGCTTTCCTTGCGCGAAGGATCCAAGCTCGTGCTCGAGCGAGAGCTGCCGTTGACGGGCATGGGCTGTCAGGACGCTGCCCAGGCGATCGCGCTCGTACTGGAACGCTATTTCGATGCGGTCGAAAAGCCCAAGCCTCCTGAGTCGAATCCGGAACCGATTCCAGTCAGGCCGATCGACCAGCCGTTGGCAAAGCCGGTGGTTTCGGCGCCCCCGCACGAGGTACGGAAAGCAGCGCCGGCGGCCGCCGCGCGCGCGTGGGAAGCGCGTCTCGGCTTCGGCTACGATGCGGAGTTGGGGTTAGCTCCCACGCTCGGCGTCGCGCTCTTTCCGATCGCTTGGCGTTGGGGAAAGCGGTTCGAGATTGGAGTGGCGCTGGACGTCGCCCCGTTCTTGATGCCTCTCACCCAAAGCGTTCGAGAGCAGGAAATCACCGCGTCTACGCTGCAGACGGCTCTCTCACTTCCATTGCGCTGGCGCTTCGAGCCGTGGTCGTTGGCGGTGGGTCCGTGGGCTCAGCTCCGCCTGCAGAGAGCGGAGGCAACGTCCTTGATGAACGCGCAACCGGCCTATCGACTGATCGCGGGGGGAGGCCTCGTGGCGCAGATCGGCTGGTCCCCTGCACCCGCGTGGATGCTCGGCTGCGGAATTGCCGCGGGGGCTCAAGCGGCAGGCGCAAGCTCCCGGTTCACGTTGCGCCGCGCCGAAGGTGGACCAAAACCGGTACTGGTTCCAGAAACCTGGTTCGGTCAGGGGCAACTCATACTGGGCCGCGACCTGTAGAAAAAATCCCAAATTCGTCAGCGGCGAGCGAAGGATCGCCCTGGCCGACGACTCGAAGCCTTTGGAGGACCCATGCGCGTCTTGGCAGGCCTAGACCAGCCCAAGGAGGCACTCGTAGCGCGCTGCGTAGCGGGTGACGACGCGGCGTGGGCTTCGCTCTACGCGCGGTATGCGCGCAGCACGGCCAGCTTTCTGCATCGGCTCGGCGTGGCACCGGAAGCGCTCGACGATGCGGTGCAAGAAGTCTTCTTGCAGGCGTTTCGGTCGCTCGACAAGTTTCGGGGTGAAGCCGCGCTCAAGACCTGGCTGTGCCGCTTGGCCGTGACGCAGGCCCGCCGGTCGCGTGAAAAGGCTCGCTTCGCCAAGCGCATCCGCCAAATCCTGGCGCTCCAGCTCACCCCCGAAATGGAGTGCGACGAGCACCAACCGGGGCAGGCCGAGCGGCTGTTGCAGGCAGGCTTGAACCAGCTCAGCGCGCTCGAGCGCGAAGCCTTCGTGCTGTACGAGCTCGAGGGGCAAGCTGGGGTTCAGCTGGCGGCAATCCTGGGCTGCCCCGAGGCTACCGTGTACCGAAGGCTGCACGACGCGCGCAAGAAGTTCCAAGCTTTCATCGAAAGCGAGGCCCAACCATGACTGACGAGCGACGCGCGCCGCCTCGGCTCGTGCAAACACGAGGGCCGGCCGGAGACTGTCTGCGTGAAGCGCTGTCCCAGCCCAACTTCCTGCAACCCCCGCGCTTCGCGCTTTTGAAGGAACGGCGCTCACGGCGCATACGGCGGCAACGCGCCGCGCTGGCGGTTGCGCTGATGAGCGCGTTTTTTGCGGTCAATGCGCTGCACAAGGCGGACCCACCGCCCAGCATTCGCGCCGAGGTCGCGCGGTTTGGTAGCGCGCCTGCCGCCATTGCCAGCGCGGCGGCGCGCGGCGCTCAGGCCGAAGTCGGCTCGGCCCCGAGCTCGCCGGTCAGCAAGCTGGAAGGGCCCAGCGCCGCCCAGCCGAAGCCGTCGGCTCAGCGCGCGGCGGGGCAAGAGCTCGCCCGTGCTGTCGAGCGCCACGAGCCCGAGACCAAGACCGACGACGCCGCCTTGACGCCGGACGCGGAGGCGCCGGGAAGCGCCGGCGCTTGCGCGCAACTGGCGCGCAGCGGCTCGGCCGAGCAGGCGCTCGCTTGTTACGCCCAGCTCGCGCGGGGCAGCGGCATGACCGCCGAGCTTTCGCTATTCGAGCAAGCGCGCCTGGAGGGCAAAGTGATGCGCCGCCCGGAGCTCGCGCTCCGCACCCTCGACGACTATCGCCGGCGCTTTCCGCAGGGCTCGCTGCGTGCCGAGGTCATGTTGGCGCAAATCGACTGGTTGCTGGCGGCGGGAGACACCGTAAAGGCGCTCCAGGTCGTCGAAGAAGCGCTCGCCTCCGGGCTGCTGCGAGAGCGCACCGCCGAGCTCGAACGCCTGCGCGCGACGCTTGGCGCTCCGGTCGCGAATTAATTTCGCGCGCGTGGCCGAAGATCCGGCCATCCGCAAGGCTCGCACCGAGTCGGCCATCACTTTGGTTCAAAACGTCAAAGTGGCTTTTGGCACGAACCTGAACTTCACTCTCGGCGCCGGCAACCTGATGTTTTGAAGTAAAGGCTTGGGAGATAGCCTACAAGCAGACGCCGATGTTCGGATCGTTGTCCTGCATCGTGACTTCGGTCTCGGTGCAGGTCTGTCCGTCGGGGCAAGCGTCGGCGTCGCGCAGGTCACAGAAGGCGGTGCAGGAGCCGTTGGCGACGCCCTGAGTGCCGAGTGTACAGGTCAAGCCGGGCCCGCATTCTCCGTCACCGGTGCTTTGACACGTTTCGCCGAGAGCGTGCGGGAGCTTGTTGGGCAAGCATGCATACAGACCCTGCTGAGCGACCGCGGAATAGGTATCGGTCAGGTCGCAGGTGTATCCAGCGGGGCAGTCCTGAGCGATGGGATCGCAAGGGTTGCTGCACAGGCCAGTCACGAAACGATCGCTGTCGTTGGTGGGATTGGGCTGGCCGCCGGAGGGCCAACCGAAGCCGATACTGAAGACGCACTGGCCGGTGCCGCCTTGCACCGAGTTGGAGCAGGACAGATCTTCGTCGGGGGTCTGGCCCTGGTCGGGATGGTCGCACAGCGGGGCACACAGACCCGCTGGATCGTCTGCCATGGTGTAGCAGCCGTAGCCTTCGCTGCAGGGCGGATCACAGGTGCCAGGGCCCCAGGCCGCGCCGCCGCGGCCGTCGGGCGCCGATCCGCTTTCGGAGCCGCCCCGGTGCGTCACGGGGTTGGAGCCGGCGCTGCCGCTGCCACCGCGAGGTTGCGCGCTGGTGCCGGCTTGTGGCTGGGCGCTGGTACCGCCCCGCGGTTCCGCGCTTCCGCTGCCCCCACCGCCAGAAGCCGCGTCGCCGATATCCTGAATGCTCCCCCCACACGCCCCTAGGGCCATGAGCGACATCGTTCCAGCGCAGCCGAGCAATTTCTTGATCATGTCGTATCTCCCACCAGGATCGTGTCGCCTGGGTTCCGAATCGATCCTTCCGTGAGTCATGGCGTTCGTGTTCCGGGTCGAGGGTCTGGCGTCCTCATCCGCACCGCGTGCGCATCGTTGGGAAAATCCGCGAGATAGCGCTCGGTCAGCTGCTGCGCGCCAGCTACGTCGCCGGCGTCGCGCAGAGCTTGGATGCGGAGCACCCGAGCTTCGCGATCGAGCACGCCCGTGCTGCTCAGGCGCGCGTAGGTGTCCAGCTCGCTCAACGCGAGCGACGTGTTGCCGGCCGCCAATGCCCGTCGCACGCGATCGATGCTCTCGACCTCGCGTCCGAGCTGGCTCGAGCGGGCGCTGCTCGGCGCCGTTGTGGGAGAGGCGGCGCGCTGGCTCGTGGCGTCGACGGCGGGCGCATTGCTAGCCACGACCGGTGGAGGCGGAGCCGTCACGCGGGCGGCGTTGCCCGGCCCTCGAGGCGCCGCGGCGGGCGCGTTGGCGCTGTTTACGGCGGCGGGTGTGCGCGACGGCTCGAGCCGTGGCGACAGCGAAAGCTCGGCGCCCGCCGCAAGAATTCCCCCACCCAGCACACCGACCGCCACCCATTTGGCGGCCACGAGCGGGAGGCTCGGAGCCGCTCCGCTGCTTCCTGCAGCCCCCGCAACCGCACCGCCCAGCTTGGCGCCCGTTGCCTGCGCTGCTGCCGCCGCACTGGTGAGCGCGGAAGTCGCCGCCGCGCCGGCCACGCCGGCCATTAGGCGTTCGGAAAAGCCGTCGGGAGCGGTCTCGGCCATGCCCGCGCGCAAGAGCGCTCGGGTATGCGAGCTCTCGCTGCCGTCCAGCAAGCGATTCGGATCTGTCATGGTCGTGCTCCGGCGCGGTTGGCAACCCACGCCTCGAAATGCGCGCGAGCTCGGCGCAGGCGCGAGGTAGCGGTGCCGAGCGGCGTACCCAACGCCTCGGCGATCTCTGGCAACGTGAAGCCTTCCAGCTCGTACAACACGAACACCGTTCGTTGCTCGAAGGGCAAGGTGGAAAGGCCGCGGTCCAGCTCTTCGCGTAGCTGCTTCTCGCTCAGCAACGCTTCGGGTGTGTGCTCGTTCGGAAAATTCAAGAGCGGCTCGTCGCCGAGCGCGTCTTCGCGAGCGCGTTGCAGCTTGCGCCGCGCATTCGCCGCAACCTTGACCGCAACCGTGGCCAGGTAGCTCGCTTCTTTGCCCCCAGCGATTTCGCTCGCGTGCTGCGCAAAGGTCAAAAATACCTGTTGAGCGGCGTCCGGCACGTCCCGCTCCGGCACGCCGAAGCGGCGTAGGGAACGCCAGACCAAATCGGCATGACGCGCGACCGCGGCTGCCAAGCGTCGCTCGGCCTGGGCGCGCGCCACGCCCGCGGCCTCGGACCGCGGCGCGAACGCGGGCGACCCGGCCATGGTGGCCAGGGGGGCGTCTTCGAGGTCGGACATCAACGCCACTACCCCATGATAAATGTCGTCGCTCGGCGCGATCGATCCCGCTCCAACCCTACGGCAGGCGCGCGGTGACCCCAAGACCGGCCCCGAGCGACCAGCGAGGGACCTGGTACGCAGGAAAATCTGGTTTAAAAACGAAGGTATCCGCTCGGCCGAGCCCGCGCAGGCCCAGCCAGCTTTCCAGCGACACCCAGCGCCCCAGCGCCACCTCGGCTCGCGCGGTGCCGCCCAGAGCCAGCCAGGTCATCGTGCGTGATCGGGGGTGCAGCGTGTCGGCGGTACCTCGAGCGCGCAGGCTGCCGATATCGCCGCTCAAGCAAGGCACCAGGGTCAGGCTGCCTGCGACGGGTAGTCGGAGCGGGCAGACGTGCAGCCGCCCCGCCACCAGCCCTAGCTCCACCGCGCCTTGAGAGGCGTGGACGGTTGCGGGCAGAGTGGCCAGAAGCTCCGCCCGGACCTGGGGAACCCAAACGCTGGGAAGAGCGGGCTCCCGCCAGGCCGCGATACCCGCGCTGGCGCCGACGGCAGCTCCCTTGGCTACTGCGCTTTCCAACAGTGCTCCCCCCGAGAGCGCTAACCGAAGGCGCGCGGCTTTCGACGAGGGCCGGGCGTCGCGCTTCACCGAGGCTGGTGGCGGCGGGCTCGGAGCGCGAGTTGCCGGTTCGGCGCGCGGAGACTTTGCCGGTGCTGCCGGTGCTGAGGCCGCTACGGGCGCCGCGGCCGGCTCGACCCGATCCATCACGGATTGCGTGGTCGCGACGCGCTCGGATGCGTCGGCCTCCAGCACCATCGACGCGATCACGGCAATGGATGCCAGCGCGTCCGCGCACGCGACGGCAGGGAATTCGCGGCGCGAGCTGCCCTCCGGCAAGTCGACCCACAGCGTGCTGGTGCCGTCCTCGCGCAGCTCGACTCGCAGCTGCACGCCCGCGCGGTCGCGGGGCTCTTGCAACGCGCCGGGTGTGCGTGCCTCGATGGCTTGCGCCAGCGCGGACGCTTCTGGGCAGCCTGCTGCAGCGCGATATTCCAGCGAATAGCCGCGTTCGACGGGAGCAGGCGGAGGCACAGCGGCGCCCACGAGCCCCGCCCACGTGAAAATCGACAGCCCGAGACTGGTCCCGCCGGCACGAGCCATCCGCAGGGTCATATCACGAGCCCGCGCTTCCGTTGTCGAGTGAGAGACGCCGCGCTGCGCTCGAGAGCAGGCCTACCGCGACGTCAGCCGCACAGCTTGTGCTCGAGCAAGCCGACCAGGCGCGCGCGCAGCTCTTGGGCGCGGAAGGGCTTTTGCACGAAGTCGTCGGCGCCGGCCGCCAGCGCGGCGTGGGCGTCGGCGCAGGTGGGGTCTTGCCCGAGCAACAGCACCGAGGGTCTCACGCCCCGTTGCGTGCGTGACAGCGCTTGGCAGAGATCGCTGCAGTCGAGGCCGGGCAAGAGCGAGTCGAGCACGATGACGTCGACCGGGCTTTGGCGCAAAAAGTCGAGCGCGTCTTCGACGCTGCCCACCGTCTGCACGCTGGCGCCCCAACCTTCGATCAGCTGGCTCACGATGGTGGCCACCGGCGCGCTGCCGCTGACGACGAGCGCGGTCGAACCGGGCAAGAGCGCGTGCTCGGCAGCGCGCAGCGAGCCTTCGGAGGGACGGCCGTTGCCGTTGGCGAAGTGTCGGAGCCTTAGCTGGTCACGCTCTTCGAACGTCAAGCGCAGGCAGTCACCGCGATCGATGACGCGGCCGGCGACGGAGGTGGCTTCGTCCGCGACGTAGAAGGTAGCGAGCAGCCACTGGCCGTCCTTCACGTTCTGGTCCTGAAGCGCCAGATCCGTATCTTCAGCGTCGAGGGCTCGTCCGAGAGCTTCGAAGTCGTCGAAGCGATAACTGACCTTGTGCAAGCGGCCTGAGACTAGCGTCCGATTTCGAGGGACGCCAGCAATCAGCGTTGATTGCGTAGGGAGCCCAACCAGAGAAAAGCAAAGCTCGTGCCGAGCAGCGCGAACAGCGCGCCCATTTGCGAAAGCTCGAGCACGGCGGTCCCACCGAGGAGGTTACGGACGTGGCCTTTTGGCCAAGGAAAGGCCAAAAACGAATCGCCGGCGCCGAGCAGAAAATCAGCGGCTAGTAGCCACGCGCGGCCGCGACCCTGCCGTCCGAACGCCGAGGCCCCGACAAAAGCAGCCACGTAGGCTGCTCCCGAAACCGTCCCGATCCAAAAGCTGGTCCAGATGTCGCCCAGGAACCGGGGGTCGCTCGAGCCGCGCGTCAATAGAACCACCAACGCGCCACCCAGGCCCCCGAAAGCGGCGGCCAGCGCCGCGGCAGGCAGCGCCAGGCCTATTGTCAACGGGCGCCGATCTAGTCCGTGCCGAGCGAGCGGCCACAGTGCGTCGCGCAGACTGCCGCTGCCGCATGCCTGTCCGACCAAGAAGTAGCAGACCAGCGGTAGCGCGACTCCGAAGGCGCCCCCGAGCAACGCGCGGTCGGCAGCTCCGAGCGCGCCTTGAGCGCGCTCGAGCAACGCAACCCCGAGCTCGAACGACAGCGCGAGCGCGAGCGCGAGGGAGGTGCCGCGCTGTCGCAGCCGTTCACGTCCGAGCTCGATGCCGGCGGCGATGCTCATGGCGTACCTGCGCTTGCGGGCGGCGGCGGCGGTGGCTGGAGCGCAGCCTGCGAGTTGCCGAGCGCGGCCACGCGCGCAGCTTCGTAGGCGCCGCGTGCAAAGCCGGCGCGCGCCGCCAACAAAGCTTCGACGGGCGGCACCGCCGGCTCGATGCGACGAAGCTCGAGCTGATGCTCACGCGCCAGACGGATTAGCTCCGTCACCGTGACATCGAGCGCGGGACCGGTGACCTTCAAGGAATTGGGCGACGCATCCAGCTCGGTGGACAAACCGTGCGCGGAATCGTGCAGCAGGCGCGCGAGCGCGCGCGCGTCGTTGGTTTCTACCAGGACCTGTTGCCAAGGGCCGGCGCCCAGGCGCGGGGTCGGCCCGGGCAAGGCGCGCAACCGCCCGAGCTCCACGCACAGCCACTGGCCGCCGAGCGCAGTCGCGTCGGCGGTGCTGGTGGTAGCGCTGAGAACGATGGCGCCCGCGGCCGTTCGCTGGTCCAGGCGCGCCAGCACGACCGGCGCCGGCACCAGCGTCGCGAGCGGCTCGTGCAGCACCACTAGCTCGGCCGCGTCGTGGGCCAGGGCCAGGGCCAGCGCGACGCTGCGCGTTTCGCGAGCGCCGAGCGCGCCCGGTGACAGATCGGCGAGACGCGCGAGGCCGGCTGCTGCCAGCACGTCGCCGGCATTTGCCGCCGATGCGCCCCGCGCGCCGAGCGCCCTGGCTACGCTATGCTCCACGGTTTTGCCGGGCGGCAGCGCTTCTTCGGCGCACAGCGCGGCGATTTTTCGACGCGCGGACGGCTGGGAGAACGGCGTGACGCCGTCGAGCAGCGCTTGCCCGTGACGCGGCGGCTGCTGCCCAGCCAGCAGCGCGACCAAGTCAACCAAAGGCCCGCGCTCGCTCGAGAGCACGACGTAGCGGCCGGGGCTCAGCTCCAAATCGGCCCCACGCAGTTGCCCGAGCGCCGCAGCTCGCAGTTGCATGCGCATCAGGACAGCCCCTTGGCCAGGTGCCGCAGCAGCCAGCCGAACAGGTTTGGCAAATTCGGTACCGGCAAGTCGAGCCCGGCGCCGAGCAGCCAAGGCCCGAGCACCAGCGCCAACAACAACAGCCGCCCGCGTCCCGGCAGCCAGCCGCTGCAGGCGCGTCCCAATGCCGAAAGTGACGTGCCGACCAAAACCGCGTACGGCACGCTGGCTAAAGCGAGCGCCAGCGCCACGACGGTGCCGTGCAGCGTGCGAAAACGCAGCAACGTGGCCAGCGCCAGCATCAGCCCCGGCGTGAGCACCGTCGTCGACAGACGCAGCGCGCCGGCCACTACGCGCGCGTGCTCGAGCTGGCGCTCACCAAACCCGCGCAGCCGCGAAAGCCCGGTGATGCCTTGGGTGGCGTCGCGCGTCGTCAGGTCTCGTGCCAGCGACAGGGCTCCGACACCGGCGACCCACGAGGCGACACCGAGCGCGCGCGCCCACAGCTTGGTCGAGGTGCCGAGCGACGCTGGTCCTAGCAGTAGCAACGCGCCGTAGCTGAGCCCGATGCCGATGCCGTAAAGCCGGCCGAGCCGCAGACCCCACAGTCCACGTTGTGCCGAGCTACACAACCGCACGAGCGAACGGGGCACCAACAGGGCCTTCGGGGCAACGCTCTCGGCAGTCAGGCTCGTCAAGAGCGCGCAGCATAGAGCTTTCCCCCAGGCTTGTCGCGCAGGGCCGGCCTGTCCGTGGACGGCGCACTGCTACCGCCGTTCCCGCGCGCGCCGCTGCCAGGCCATGGCCGCCGGATCCCCCAGCGCTTCGAGCGCCTGGGCCATGACGTACGTAGCGACGCGCGAGGCCGGATCGAGCTCTAGGGCTCGCTTCGCGGCGCCCACGGCCAAGCGAGGCTGGCCGCGCAAGAGCTCGGCGGTCGCCAGCCAACCGAGCGCGTTGGCGGCCACGTCGTCCCGCCCATAACCGAGCGGCGACAAAAGCTCGATGGCGCGGGCGACGTTGCCTCGGCGCATGAGACTGCGCGCGGCCAGCACCGTGAGCTCGGCCGAATCGGGAAAGCGCTCGCTCGCCGTGCGCGTGACCGCTTCCGCTTCGTCCACGCGACCCAAGCGCAGCAGCGTCTCGGCCAAGCCTTGCGCGGCGTCGGGCGAGTCGGGCGCGACCTCGCTCAGCCGCTTGAACTGCACCAACGCTTCTTCGAGCATACCGGCATCGAACAGCAGCCGCGCCAGGTTGGCGCGCGCGGGCGCGAACCCGGGATCGACCGCCAAGGCATCGTAGTAGTGGCGCGAGGCTTCGTCCGGCCGAGCTTGGCGCTCCGCCAAGATGCCGAGCGCGTGGTGCGGCTGCGCGACGTCGGGGTTCAAGCGTCGGGCGCGCTGGCACAGCTCACGAGCGCGGTCGAAGTTGCCCCGCTGCAGCTCGACCAGGCCCTGGTTGACCAGCGCCTCCACGAAGCGCGGGCTGTACTCGAGCGCCAAGCTGAGGCGGGCGTCGGCGGTCTCGAGATCGCCCCGGGCCAGCGCCTCGGCCCCCGCGCGGTTCAGCGCGACCGCCTTGGGGGGGAGGGGAGCGGTGCCGGCGCAACCCAACAAGGAAAGGCCGATCCCAGCGTGAATCCAGACGGAACGGAGCATGCTTCTCTTCGGTCGGCGGCCGGGCCGGTTGCGGAAATCCTGGAGGCTTGCTACCCGAAGCCCGCATGTCGAGCGCTGAAGGGCCCGAGGAGTCGAACAGGGCGAGCGAGCCGGCCGAGGCGGAGCCCGTGCGCGCGCCGTCCACGGCGCCCAAGAAGAAGAAGAAAAAGTCCAAGCCAGCGCCGCCTCCGCCTCCCATGACGGAGGAGGAGATCGATTCGCCGACGAATCAGACGCTGGGCATGCTGGGCGTGATCGGCATCATGACCTTGTGCATGTGGGTGTTCGCGCGCGGCGGCTGCAACTACCACCCGCCCAAAGAGACGCGCGACCCGCGCAAGGTCGAGTTGGTCGAGCTGGCCAACAATCCCAAAGACGCCGCGCTCGAGTTCGAGCTGCGCTGGTCGACCAAGAGCTGGGGCGGCGCGCTGGAGCTGGCCAAAGGTCCGATGCTCCAACAGGTCAAAGACCAACAGAAGGCCTGCGACGCCAACCCGACTTGCGTCAAGCAAGCTTCCGACCTGCGCGGGACCGTGTTGGCCACCGCCGAGCTACTCGAACGCGATCCGCTGCACGCGGTCGCGCGCGTCACCACCACCGGCACCGGCGGCAAGGCGGAGCGGCACATCATTCGCGTCGAGCGCGAGCAGCAGCTCTGGAAAACGATTTCGCGCGAGGTCGACGACGGCAGCTTCAAGCCCCGCCCGCAGGCTCAAGGCTTTGCGCCGACGCGCGATGGCCAGCTGCTGATGAGGCAGCCGGGCATGCCCGGCACCACGCCGCCGCCCGGCGCGTCGAGCGAGCCCAACAGCTCGAAATAGCCCTATAGCTCGGTGAGCCAGCGCGACAGGGTGCGTCGCGAAGGCACCCCGGAAGAGACGCGCTTCACGGTGCCGTCGCGGTCGATCAACACGAACGTCGGCAACAGCGACACGCCGTAGGCGCGCTGCACGCTGCCGTCGTCCACCGCAACCGGGTACGCGATCGGCCAGCTCTCTTGCACGCGCTTCGCGTCCTTGACGTCGCTGTCCACGCTCACGCCCACGAACACCACGCCCGATTTCGCGGCTTCGCGGTACACGTCGTCGACCATGGGGGCGGCGTGTTGGCAGGCGCCGCACCAGCTGGCAAACACTTCCATCAACACCGGCTTGCCGCGCTGCTCGTCCAGACGGAACACGCCGCTGCCGTCGGCCAGCGGCAGCTGAAACGGCTTGGCGGTCGTGCCTTCGCGCGGCCCCGACGTACCTCGTGACACCAGCACGCCCAACAGGCCGGCGACGCCGGCGTACATGGCCCAGTCGACCGCCTTGGACAGCTTGCTGCGGCCTTTGCCAGGTTGAGCGTCGGAGGATGTATTCACGGTGCGAGCATTCGCCGCCCGAACCCGAACCCCAACAGCGCCAGCACGAACACCACCATGCCGTGCGCAAAACACGAATGCAAAGCTTCGTGGCTGGGACACGCCACCGTCATGCCCACCCCCGAAGCCAGCCCACCCACCATGCCGATCATGGCCCCGGAAAGCCCGGGACTGTACGGATCCGTCCGGCGCCAAGCGACCATGGCGCCACCCGCCACGAGCGCGCCGAAAAACAACGCCACCAACCCGCAGCCAATGGCATGCCCGGCGGGGTAGCCGTGCGAAAACTTCGCGAACGCAAAACGCTCGGTGGATACCAAAGCCAGGTACGCCATGAACGCTAGCGGCACACCGATCAACAACACCAACCGCAGTCCGCGCGAGCCGCGCTTACCAGGCGGCCTGGCCAACGTCGCGAACACCAAGACGGCCTGCGCACCCAGCCACCCGACGGCACCGAACAGCGCCGTGGTCACGATCGCCGAAGGCCGCGCGTCCGTCACCGCGTACCAGAGGTAGAAGCCGAGCAAGAGCACCGACAAGCCCAGCGTGAGCAACGCGCGGCCCACCGCCGAAACCCCGCGCTCCTTGCAGAGGCCTTTGGTGCAAGTACCGCGGATGGCCTTGGAGCACGCCTCACTGGGCGTCACCGTGGCTCCCGGCCACGGCAGGTCTATCAACGGATCTTTCTGGGTCATGGGCGGTGAGCGGCGATGGAAATCATGTCGCGCGTTGGAAGCTGTCCAGCTCTTTACGGAGCTGGTTGTAACCGCGGTGTACTCGAAGTTTGACTGCAGTTTCGGTCGTGCCAAGCACGCTGGCGGCCTCTTGAATGCTCAACCCCGTGATCTTGGTGAGCTCGATGGCTTCCCGGTAGCTCTCCGGCAGCCTTTGCAGGGCGATTTCTAGAGCGTCGGACATTTCCGCGCCCACGGCGGGAGCCTCGGCGCGGGGCTCGGGTAGGCTGCCATCGGCGCTCAAATCTTCACTTCTTACGGCGGCCGCCCGGCGTTCGTCCAGAAAGGAACGACGCGCAATAGCGACCGCCCACGGCAAGACCGGCGCGCCCTTCAGGTAGCTGGCGCGCGCGCGGTGCACCTTCGTGAAGGTGATCTGCAGCAAATCCTCCGCTCGGGCGCGGTTGCGAGTCAGTCGGAGGAGGTAACCCATGAGTGTCGGCGAAAGCTTCCGATACAGCTGGTCGAACGCGTCCGCTTCACCGTCTACGTAGCGTTCCATGAGCTCTTCCGCGCTGATCGCAGAAGTGTCTGGGCTACGCGGCGCGTCCAAGCCGGCGTGTCGTATACCGGCCCACACTGGAGCGCTAGAAGTTGCCCACAACAAGCCTCCTACGCGACGCCCCTAACCCAAGTTTCGGGTTTTTAATCAGCCGTCGGCCATCTGGCTTACCGGCTCCCGCAACCCCCCGAAATCCTTGCCCGTCCCCTTGGGCTGCCAACCCGCAGCCCCAATTGCAGAAGCTCCCGTGCCGGTGCCGGGCCACCCTGCACGCTCGACCCCGCCCGTCCGCTCGGCCCTCCCCGCTCGGCCCTCCCCGCGCTCCGCCAAAACCCCGACCCACAACCCGGCACCGCGCCCACCAACTCCCCCTCGCGAGTTCCCCCGGGCCCCACGCTCGCGCCCAAGCTCCCGACCCCACGCTCGCGCCAACCTCCCCGACCCCGCTCGCGCCAAGCCCCGACCCCGCACGCTCGGGCCGAGCTCCCGAACCGCACGCTCGCGCCAAGCCCCGACCCCGCGCGCTCGCGCCAAGCTCCGACCACGCACGCTCGCTCCACTCTCCCGAACCCCCACCGCTCGCGCCAAGAATGACTTCGCATGCGAAGTCATTCCGTTTCCGTTGATAGCGGCGCGCCAACCCCCCGTATTCCTTCGTGATCGACCGACGGGCGTCCGAGTCCCTGAGATGACTTCGCATGCGAAGTCATTTTGGAGATGAGCGAGGCTCCAAATGGAACCTCGCCGTCTCGCTTTCCCGCGCGCGTTCGGTTTCCCGCGCGTTCGCGTTCCTGCGCGTTCGCGTTCCCGCCTTACGGATAGAGAGCGGTTGGGCAGGTCCGCGGAGACGAACGATGCGATGAACGGTTGGACGCGGGCAGCTGCCCGCGCAGGCCAGGCCTACCCCAACCGAGTCCGCTAAATGAGCGACTTGAGGTCGAGCATTTCTTCGACGTCGGGCATCAGCACCAGCTCGACGCGCCGGTTCTGTTTGCGGCCGTCGTCGGCGTCGTTCTTGGCAACCGGGTCGGTGTCGCCGTAGCCGGCGGCGTGCAGGCGATCGGGGGTGAGGCCGCCGCCGCCTTCCTTCGCGTCGACCGGCGAAACCAAGTACAGCAACACTTGGCGCGCGCGCATCGCGGACAAGCCCCAGTTGTCGCCGAAGCGCCCGCCCTTGAGCGGTTTGTTGTCGGTGTGGCCGGCAACCTGGAAGTAGCGACCCGACAGCTGCTTGTCGTTGCGGATGACGTCCGCGACGGCGTCGAGCACCTTGTCGCCTTCTTTGCTCAGCTTGTCGTCGCCGGAAGCGAACAGCACGTCACCCGGCAAGCGGATGACCATGCGGTTGCGACGGATCTCCACCTTCAAACCGAGCTCGGTCAGCTTCTTCAGCTTGTCGCGCAACAGCTCGAAGCGCGCCTTGATGCGCTCGAGCTGCGCGGCGCGCTCTTGGTATTCTTTGAGCGCGCGCTGCAAGTCTTCGACGTTCTTGGCCAGCTGCTGGTTGGCGGTGCCGGTCTGCGCCAGCTGCTGATTGATGGTGTCGAGGTTGACGCCCATCTTCTGCAGTTGGTCTTTGAGATCGGCGACGTCCTTCTGGGCTTTGTCGAGCTCGGCTTGGGTGCGTGCTCGCTCGGCCTCCGTCGCTTTGTCCTTTTGCGCCAGCTGCTGGTACTTCGCGAGCTGGGCTTGCCATTCGTCTTCGCTGTAGCCGCAGCCCGTGATCATCGCGACGCACACGCCAACACTGAGCAACTTCCGGATCGACATCGACTTCATCTCCTGGCCACTCTCGGGGAACGGAACCGGCAAAGAAACCGATTTGCGCGGCCGCGTAAAGCGCGCTGCTAAGTGCTCGTGACAACAGGGCATTCTTTCGCGCTGGCCGAGCCCGCGGCGGCTGGTTTTTCGCAGTCCCGTTGGCCGGGCGCGCGTGGGGTCGGGCCTCGTCGAGCGCAGCCGTCGGCGCGCGCTGGTCACGAGCCCTTCACCGCTCCGTCCTCGGATTTTTTGCAAAGTTTCGGATTCGTCATCCAGGCGTCACGCGCCGCCGAGACATTCGGGGCGCTTTCACATGCGACATTTTCGTTACGCCCCTGCAGTGCTGGCGGCGCTCTTGCTAGAGACTTCTTTGGTTTCGAACGCGCTGGCTCAGTCTGCACCCCCGCCCGCACCCGCGCCTACCCCCAAACCTGACGCCGAGGAAGGAGCCGACGCCGAAGAGGCGCCGATGGACGACGAGGCGCCGAAAGACGCGCCCGCGCCCAAGGATGCGCCCGCCAAGGCCGACGCGAAGAGCGCTGAGGACGCGCCCGCGGACGAGGACATGCCCAGCGACGCCGAGATGGACGCCGAGGCAGACAAAGAGCTGGCCGCAGAAGAAGCGGCCGGCGCTGCCGCGCTCACCAAGCCTCCCGCCAAAGGCAAAGGCGCCATCGTCGGCGTCGTCACCGACTCCGTCGAGCACGAAACCACCCCCGAAGCGCAAATCAGCGTCGTCGGCACCAAATACAAAACCATCGCCGACTTCGACGGCCGCTTCCGCCTCGAGCTCCCGCCCGGCACCTACACCCTCCGCATCTACGTCGAGCTCCACAAACCCTCCGTCATCAAAGGCGTCGAAGTCAAAGCCGGCGCCCTCGAACGCTACGACGTCGACGTCCTACCCGACGAATCCTCGGTAGATACCGTGGAAATCGTGCAAGACGTGGACCACGCGTCGGTCGAAGGTCTCCTCCTTACTAGGCAGCGATCTGCGTCGGTCGGAGATGGCGTTGGGCGCGCCGAGATTTCGAGAACCCCCGCGAGCAACGCCGCCCAAGCCACTCAGCGGGTTGTCGGCGCCACCATCGTCGGCAATCGCTTCGTTTACGTGCGTGGTCTCGGTGAGCGCTACACGAACTCACTCTTGAACGGAGCTCCCCTGCCAAGCCCCGAGCCCGACCGCGCTGCGATCCCGCTCGACTTGTTCCCGTCACTGATTCTCGAAAGCGTCACCATCGTCAAGACGTTTACGCCTGATATTCCCGGCGATTTTGCCGGCGGCTCGGTACGCATCGACACCCGCGAGCTGCCGACGAAGCCGCTCTTTCAGCTCTCGCTCGGCACGGGCTTTGACAGCAAGGCGACGTTCCGCGATCGCTACACGCACCCGGGCAGCGGCACGGATTGGCTGGGCTACGACAACAGCACGCGCTCCCTGCCGAGCGGCTTCCCCAAGAAGGGCTTGGGTGCGCAAACACCGAACGACGAAGTCGTCGCTGCGGGTCGCAGTATCAACTCGTCCATGCATCCGCGTACGGCGCTCACGCCACCGAACTACTCGCTGACGGCGGTCGCTGGCAATGGTTGGACTTTGCCCGGCGATCAGCGCCTCGGTGTGCTCGCGACCCTCAATTATGGGCGCTCCTATCGCAAGCGGCTCGCCCGACGCCGAGACTTTCAGCCTGACGTAGAGCCGGGGACGGGGCAGCCCATCATTTCGACCCAAAACGACATCGAGTCCGAGCAGGGCGAGGACAAGGTCAACTGGGGCACGCTCGGCAGCGTCAGCTATTGGCCATCGGTGCGACATCGCATCACGCTGACGGGACTTCATACTCAGCTTGCCGACGCAACCACCAACGTGTCGTTGGGAACGTATGAGAATCTGCAGGGCGAAGTGAGAACGGCTCGGCTGCGCTACGTGAGCCGCGCCCTCAATATGTTGCAGCTCCGGGGCGAGCACGATTTTCCCGCGCTCAACAAAGCCACGCTGACCTGGAACGCGTCCTTCTCGGTCGCGTCGCGCAACGAACCCGATACTCGCACCACCGCTTACGAGTTCAACGAGGTCACCAACTCTTGGACAGCCGACACCACGGGAGCGGGTGGTGTGCACCAATTTTCCGATCAAAGCGAGAAGCAACGGGGCGGCGGTCTGGACTGGACCCAGCCGATCACCAAGAATCCAGAGATCGCCAAGCTCAAGGTAGGCGGCCTGATCTCCAGCCGCGACCGCGATTACACGACGCGTCGCTTCGTCTTCAGCAAGAAGCGCGGCGCGGATGCGAGTCTGTTCGAATGCGGCCCGGTATACGAGCTGAGCTGCCCCGAGAAATTGTACCAGTGGAGCAACGTTGGCACGGCGCTCAACGTCAAGGAGACGACCTTCTTGGACGATGCGTACCGGGCCAATCTCAACATCTATGCCGGTTATGGCATGGTAGACGCAGTATTCTTCGACGACCTCCGGGTAGTGGCCGGCGCTCGCGTCGAGCGCACGGTTCAAAGCATCACCCCGTGGAATCAATACACGGGCGAAGACCAAGAGGGCGGCGAGATCAAGAGCACCGACGTGCTGCCCGCCGTTTCACTAGCCTATTCCGCCACCAAGAAGTCGAAGCTGCGCGCTGCCGTTTCAGAGACCATCGCTCGACCTCAGATTCGTGAGCTGTCTCCTTCTACGTACACGGACTACTTCGGCGGTCGTGAGCTGTCCGGCAATCCCAAGCTGCAGCTGACCCACATCAAGAACGCGGACCTACGCTTCGAGCACTTTCCGACGCCGCGCGAGGTGTTGGCCTTCAGTATCTTCTACAAGTTGTTCGACGCACCAATCGAGCCTTTCGTCACGTCGAACACCATCGTCAAATTTCAAAATGCTCAGGGGGCTCGGCTCGTGGGTGTCGAGTTCGAGGCGCGCAAGTCTCTCGACTTCATCAGCAAGCGCCTGGCCGATCTGAGCGCTATCGCCAACCTCACACTCGCCCATTCGCAAATCGAGCTGGATCCCAATCAAGGCAAGGCCGGTATCATCGTGACCAACAAGGATCGCGCGATGGTGAACCAAGCCCCCTACGTGGTGAACGTTGCGCTCGACTACGAGAATACTCCATTGACGTTGAACGTGCGTTTGCTTGGCAACGTGGTGGGGCCGCGCATCGTCAACGTTGGAACTTCCGGCCTGGATGACGAGTTCGAGCAGCCCCGCTATTCACTCGATCTCACGGCTTCGAAGGGCCTTGGCAAACACTTTCAGCTCAGGCTCAACGCCGTCAACATTTTGAACTCGCCGCTCGTCTCGACCCTTGGCAAGGCGCGCAACGCTGACCGCGAAACTTATCACGAGGCCGAGGGACGCCTGTACACGTTGACCGGCACGTACACGTATTGAGCGGGCACGAACTAGTCACGACGGCGTCTTGCAATTGTGTTTTCGGTCGTGGCGGCGTCGCCCTACGGTGCCGTTGCTGTTCGTAACGTGACGCCAATGCATTCTAGTGCGGCATTTGGGGGTCGAACGACACGTGAAAGTTACGAAGCGAGCCCGGAGTCGCCACACAGCCGCTGCAAGGTGGCGCGCAAGCGTAGGAGTACCAATGAAGAAACTTTCAATCGTGTGTGCGAGCGCGTTGCTTATGTCACTCAACCTCGCGGCCTGCGGAGACAACGAGGATAACCCGGGAGCCCCGACTGCCGGCACCAAGAGCGATGGCGGCGAAGCGGCGGGTGGGAAGACGAGCACCAACGGCGGCAAGACCAACGGCGGCTCTAGCAGTGCTGGCAAGACCAGCAGCAACGGCGGCGACGCCCCCGTGGCTGGCGAAACCGGCATGGCCGGTTCAGGTACGGTCGGTGGCGAAGGCGGCGGCCCCGCTGTCGAGCCGTGCGACATCTACGGTGACCGTCCGGTCAAGGCGATTCCTGCCGACAGCGACGGGAACATCACGGCCACCCTGCTCACCGCGGACACCGTCTGGTCGCTCAGTGACCGGCTGTTCGTTCCCGCAGGAAAGACGCTAAAAATCGAACCGTGCACGCGCATCGAGGGCGCTCCGAAGGGCGACAAGCCGTCGGGTTCCTTGTTCGTCATGCAAGGCGCCAAGATCGACGCCGTGGGCACGCCTGACGCCCCCATTCTCTTCACCTCCGAGGACCACGTGTTCAGCGACACGCCGTGGGGTGGCGTGGTGTTGCTCGGCAATGCCCCGATCGGGCCGAAAATCGCTGACGAGGTTACGCCCGTTCGCATCTACGAAGGCATGACCGACGACCGCGCAAGCTACGGCGGTGACGACCCTGCCGACGACAGCGGCAAGATGGAATACGTCCGCATTGAGTTCGGCGGCGACATTATCGTCACCGAGCCCGCGGCCAAGGAGATCAATGGCCTGTCTTTCGGCGGCGTTGGCAGCAAGACCGTCATCAACCACATCATGGTCAAGGACCAGGCTGACGATTGCTTCGAGTGGTTCGGCGGCACCATGAACGCTGACCACCTGATCTGCCAAAACTCGGGCGATGACATGTTCGACACGGACGAAGGCTTCAAAGGTCATCTCCAGTACCTGTTCGGGCGCAACCTGATCGAGGGCACGAGCAGCGACCCGAACGGCTTCGAGTGGGACGGCAACCAACCGCTGCTCACCGCTCCCACCGCAGCTCTCGGCACTCCCCAAGCTTCGAATGCCACGCTGTGCGGCTTCAAAGACAGCAGCAAGGTGAGCTACGGCGCGGTCCTGCGTCGTAGCCTCGGCGAAGGCACCTCGATCCAGAACGCCATCATCACGGGCTTCAACTTCGGCGTCGACGCCCGCGACAACGTGGGCACCAACGCCGCGCCGTTGATTTCGTGGACGAACAGCCTGTTCTTCGAGCAAGTCACGGCCGATGGCGCGAGCGCCACGGACGACGACACCAAGGACGGCGCGTTCGACGAGAACGCCTGGCTCGGTCTCGAAGCCAACGCGAACACCGTAGGCGGAGACGCGCCGGCTGGTTTCGACTGTTACGCCGAGGTTCCGGTTCCGCCGACGACCGTCATCGACGGCGCGACCCCCGGCACCGGCTTCGACAAGAAGGGCACCTTCGTCGGTGCCTTCGGCGAGGAAAACTGGGCGACCGGCGGTTGGGTCGACTGGTCCGAATGAGCTGCTGACATACAGACTTCGCGACACCTAGGTTAGTTACAACGACGGGCGGTCCGGAAACGGGCCGCCCGTTTTTTTTGCGCGGCGTACGAAACGAGCCGTCGCCGAGATGAGCGCCTGATGAGCTGGCTGGGGCTCCCAGCCGTCACACCGCGATGACTGGGACGTCACTCTAACGTTTCTTGTCGTGGTCCCCATTGGCGTGTTCGTCTCACGCCAGGAGGCGGTAGATGACTAGCTATCTGAAGGCGTGGCGCCTTGTCGTATTGTCCGTTCTTGCGGCTGCATGCGGAGGCACCGCAAGCAACGTCGCCGACCACGGCGCTCCCCCCGAAGCGTTGGGGAGCACTACCGAGGCGCTCGCCACGCCGCCGTGGTCCAGCTTGCCCGCGGACGGGATTGTCGCCAGCCAGAATCTAGGAGCCATTCTAGGAGCAGGAAGCGTGCAAGCGGACGGCTCCTTTGCGTACGACTTGCCTCTCGAAGTTCCCGATGGACGAGCGGGTGCGACGCCAAAGCTTTCGCTGCACTACTCGAGCCGTGCTCACAATGGTCCATTCGGCGTCGGCTGGGCGGAGACTGCTACTTCTCGTATCACACGATGTCGGTACACGGTCGCGGCTGACGGAGTCGCCGGTGACATGGATTTCCATTCCGACTATCGCACTGCGCGCAATCGTTACTGCCTGGATGGTAACAAGCTGCTTGAGGTTGGTCCCGGCGTCCCAGGCACCTTTGAATTTACTACAGAGCGCGCCGCATTCGCAAAAATCATCGGCGTGTACCGCGATACATCTACCTCCGCGCTGGGCGATCCGCTCTACTTCATCGTCTACACGAAGGACGGCAAGGTTCAAGAGTACGGAGGTCTTTCCGACACCACCAAGTCGCGTGCGGAAGCCAAGCGTTGGTTGCGTGGCGCAAACGGCACCGGCGCGTCTCCGGAACCGATGATCCAGTCGACCTCACCCGTTGCGTACGGTTGGTACCTATCACGCACGAGCGACGCGTTTGGGAACACAATCAGCTTCAAATATCGTGATGACGGCACCGCAGAGCGCTTGATTAGCGAGATCAGCTACTCAGGTGCACGCACTTCGCGATCGGCGAAAAGGGTATGCCCGACGGGATGCGATGATTCGGGAGATCCCAGCGGTGGCGCGGGGGGCAGTGGCTCGGGTGGCACGGGCAACACTGGGAATACCGGGAACACGGGCAATACCGGGAACACGGGCAATACCGGGAACACGGGCAATACCGGGAACACGGGCAATGCCGGGACCGGCGGAACCACAACGCAGTACCTGCCGCCGCTCGAGGCGGACACAGGTGCGAAACGCATGATCAAATTCGTCTATGAAGACACCGATCGCCCGGATCCGATCTCGCGATTCGCAGCAGGGTTTGACCTTTCATCGAAGCGACGCGTTAAGACGATCGAGATGTGGGCGCCCAATCCGACGACGATCTCTGTGGTTTGGTCGTACACGCTCCGGTACCAGCAGAGCATCAACAGTCAGCGTTCGCTCCTGCAGTCCATCGAATGGTGCGATGCGGCCGGGGTTTGCCTCCCCAAGACCACCTTTCAGTGGGGCAGCAATGCGACGGGGACGCCCTTCGGTACGGCTAGCGACTTCACCTACCTCGACCACCAGCCGGTTGCAGAAGAACTGCACCCGTTTACTTGGACCCGGCTCTTGGCCGGGGACTTGAATGGGGACGGTCACGATGACGTCACCTATAAGATCGTCGACCCCAGCTCCGTGAAAGAGACCGTCGGTTTCTGCCAGATCCCTGACGAGCTCCACCCCGGCGTGCGCGTTCGACTCAGCGCTTCGACGGGACTACTCGGAGCGCCTCAAGACGCCGGCGCAGCCTTTCCTAATGGAGACGCTTCGACGTTTGCCTATCCCTTCGATCCTCATCGTTCGCGCGTGATCGATTTTGAAGGAGACGGAACAACAGAGATTCTCGTCGCTGGCAACCATTGGTCAAATGGCGCAAGCGGGGCGCAATTTCCCGGCTATCAGGGATACGGATGGAACGGCACCAAGTTCGTTCAAAACGCGAGTATTCGATTTCAGGCCCAATTTTTGGGCACAGCGGGGTCATGGCACCATGGCCCAGCATTTGGCGATCTCAATGGTGACGGCGTCATCGACGCGATGATACCGAAGAAAACTGGAAGCGGCCTGACGGACTACCAATGGTTTTTCCGCATGGGTGTCAACGGTAGCCCATTTGGTTTCGACGCCGAGGTTGCGACTGGGCTCGATGCCAAGGCTGGTCTCATCACCGACATTGTTGATCTCACCGGCGCCGGCCGGAACTCTCTCGTGACGGCAGACTTCTCCGCGTACCAGTCGATTTGGTGGGACTGGACCCCTAATGTCGGCATTGTGAAAGTCGGCGAGTCGCCAGACGTGCCGGTGTCAGGCGGCGAGCCTTGGATCTTTACCGACGTAAACGGAGACGGCTTGAAGGACGCGCTCAGTCCAGACACGAGCACTGGCTTTTGGATCAGCCTCAGCACCGGCCAGGGATTTCTTCCGGCCTACAATGCCTACGCCGGCGGCGCGACGTTGAGCCCAAGCACTGGTGATATCTACTACCGGCCCACCACTGGCGCTGAAGGCGACATGTTGGCGGCCGACATGAATGGGGACGGGTTCCAAGATCTCGTCTTACTGGCGGGCAGCTACGGGACACCCCCCTCGACCGCATGTGACTACCTCACGCGCTTCTCCACGGGGCCCGTGGTGCTCTTTTCAGATGGTGTGTCGTATCATGCGGTGCGGATTCCGGTGAAGGGTACTCGCTTGCGCCACGATATCGGGGCTGATGGCGATGCTAGCCGCGGATGGCGCTGGTCAGGAACTACCTTGGCCGACTTGACCGGTGACGGTCAAGCCGAGCTGCTCCAGGTGGTGGAGAACGCAGGGGCGAAGGAAATCGAAGTCATTACCCGCAAGAATCGCACAGCCGAGGACGTGATCACCGGCATCGTTGATGGCAGAAAGGCGTCCGCGACCAGCACGTATCGCGACTCGATTATCTACGCCGATATCAGCGATTTAGCCAACGCTGGGAGCTATACCCGGACTGCTGGCTGCGCGACGGCGCACTCCCGCTGCCTTCAGAAGGGGTTGCTCGTCGTCAAGTCCTTCTCCAGCGGCCGTCTGCTCGCCGCCGGATACGGGATCAACTACAGTTACAAGAACGCTCGCGTCGACGTCGGCGGGCGAGGATTTTTGGGCTTCGACCAAGTCGTTGCGACCGACTTGCTAGCCGGCGTTCAGACGACATCGACCTATGACCTAGCGGACACGACGTTTCTGGGTGGGTGGGCGTATCGGAGGGCGGGCACGGCAGTGGATGTCCGAATAAATCGTGGCCCGACATACCGTTCGGCTCAGTCACCGTTGAAGGGGACTGCGGAATCTGCGACGCATGTGGTCTCCACGTTGTCGAACTATCGTGCTCACAATGGTGGGTACTTCGTACCCCTCACCCACCAGGTCATTGAAGAATACGACTCAGTCAGCTCCGCGACGCCTAAGATCGTAACCACTCGAGATCTCACATTCGATGACTACGGAAACGTCAAGGTGTCCAAGAGCGCCACGGCGGGCGGCACAATGACGACTACGACCATCGGTTACATCAACAACGCGGCTTCCTGGCAAATCGGGCTGCCGATCCTGCTAGTTGAAACGCGAAGTAAGACCGTTGGCGGTGTGCTGACGAACTCTACCCAAACGCGCACGTTCAGTTACTACCCTAACGGTACGCTGCAGGTCAGTGCTCGTGAGCCCGATGGCTACACGCAGGCCGTATTATATACCTACTTTGACCAGGACGCGGGCGGAACATCGACCGATAAATATGGGCAGTTGAAGTCGACAACGGTGAGCGGCGGCACTGATCCGAAGACTGGGATTTTGATCAGTCGTACTACGTCCATGACATACGACGCCGAGGGCATTTACCTGACGAGCATCACAAATCCGCTCAATCAGGTTTCTTGGTTTGGATTCCACCCGGGCATTGGGCGCTTGCTGATTACTGCCGATCCTAATGGCGTGACGACTACCTATCGGTACGACGGCTTCCGAAGGCAACGCGGCGTATCGCCAGCCGGAGGCACCTCCGTTTCTACTGATTTCGTAGCTTCGGACTTGGCATCGCCCTTTGCCCCCTACGCGATCAAGACGACGGAAAACGTCGGGCAAGCTCCCGCTTCGAGCGTCGAGGTACAACGAGAGGACATCGACACACTCGGCCGCGTCGCACGAACAGCGAAACGCGGGTTCGACGGGCAATGGATTGACGAGCTGGTCGGCTATGACGCCTTGGGACGAATAGCGACTCGTTCCGTCCCCGCGCTACGAGGTGCGGCCAGCGCATCCACCGCCTTCGCCTACGACAACATCGGCCGGCCAACGCAAGTCCTGAACCCGGACGGGACCAAAGTCACCTTCACCTATCCTAGCTTCTTTGAAGCGCACCAATTCGATGAGCTGCTCAACGAATCGTACACGGTTTCCGATGTTGATCGACTCGTTCGGCAACGCAAGGAGAACGTCAAGAGCGTCCTGGGCGGAACTGCTCACTGGGTTACGACCGACATCGACTACGACCCCTTTGCTCGTCCGTTGAGTTTCGTCCGGACCGCTGGCGACGGCACCAAGGCGACCACGAAATTGGGCTACGACACGGAAGGGCGACTCGTTCAAGAGATTGATCCCGCGCGGGGCACGACGACACTCGGCTACAATCCCTTCGACGATTTGGTCTCCGAGAAAGACGCGGAAGGCGTCGTGACGACCTACGAACGCGACTTGCTCGGACGCTCCACCAAGGTCACGACTGGTTCTTACGTCGAAACCTTCCGTTGGGATGTGGCGACCAATGGTCTCGGCAAGCTTGCTTCGTCGAGCACCTCGACGAATGTCACTAAGTCGTTTGCTTATAATTCCCTCGGCCAGTTGACTTCGCGCGGAATTCAGGCCGCGATTTTCTCTCGCTCTGCGACGTTCACCTATGACTCGGCTGGTCGCGTTTTGCAGACGACCTACCCGGGGATTTCGCCGCTTCAGGTCAAGAATCACTACAATGCTTCCGGCTATCTGGACGCCGTTACCAATGTCGACACGGCGAAGGACCTGTGGGCTCGAACCGCTCTAGATCCAACGCTCGAAACGGTGAAGTCCGGGAATGGGGTAATTACCCAGAAGCTAACCGATGCCAAGACTCGCCGCGTTACGAACCTGACGAGCAGCAACGGCGCCGCAATTCTTCAGTATTTGGATTATACGTACTACGGCAATGGGGATCTGAAGACGCGTTCTGATCAGGCTCAAGGAGTAGGGGAGAGCTACGAATACGACTCGCTAGGACGATTGGAACGAGCAAAGCACACCGTTGCTACGACCACTCGCGGAGAGTACCGATACGACGACTTCGGGGGCATGACCTCCTGGAAGCGGTTCAACGCTGCTACCGGCGGTTCCATCGTGGCACAGAGCAACTGGCAGCTGGGCGGCACGGCTGACGCCAGCCTGTTCGCCGTTTCCAGCGACGACGCATTCACGTATCGGTACGACAAGGACGGCCGGCAGGTCCAGCGCCTGGCGGGAGCGTCGGTTTCACGTAGCGTCACCTACAACCACTGGAACCTGCCAACGCAGATCACGGTCGCAGGGAAGACGACCGATCTTACCTGTGATGCCAGCGGCGGAAGGGCGACCAAGAAGACGGGAAATCAATTCACCTTCTATTTGGATGACCTGTTCGAGATGCGCCTCGACAACAGCACCTTCAAAGGTCAACAAATCAGCTACGTGAGCGTGGGAGGAACCGTCGTCGCGCAAGTCTCTGACGACATTGACCTAAGTGATTCCGATGCGCCGGTCAGACTATCAAGAACCATCAGCTACCTGCATGGCGATAGTATCGGCTCACAGACGCTCCGTACTTTCGACTCGGGTGGGCCGGGGCCAGAACGCCAGAATTTCGAGGCATTCGGTAGCCGAATCGCGGTCGACGGGTCTGCTGCGCCCGCATGGTCGTCTAACAATCATCTAGGGTTTACCGGGCACGAGCACGACGACGAGCTGCAGCTCATCAACATGCATGCCCGCATGTACGATCCTGCTTTGCGCCGATTCATCACGCCCGATCCGGCGCGAGGCGACCGCTCACGCAGCCAGGTCGCGAACGTGTACACGTACGTTGGCAACAATCCGTTGCGCTTCACCGACCCTACCGGCAAGCAGCGATGTGACGGGAAGGCTGGTGACGGTACCGTGTGCGTTGAAGTTCCGAGCGGAGGACCGCGAATCGATCTGGACGCCATCCCCCAAGAGCTGCCGCATAAGGCACAAGTCGACGACAAGTCCGGACAAGGAGTTGGCGGGGTCGCCTACTCTCCTGGATCTGCCGGGGTGGCGAACAACTTGTTCGCTGGGCCCGCCCGCGACGCCAATGGCAATCCGTGCGATGAGCTCTCGGCTGGCTGCGGGGGCGTTCCCCTTGCTGTCAGGGTCGCCGACGATGTCGGCGGGTTCGGTCTAGGGGTGATGGCCGGAGTGGTTCCCATGGGCCCGCAAATCCTTTCGCAAATGCCAGGAACCTCTGAGTATCAGAGCTTTCTGACTGCGGGGGAAGTGGTGGGGAGCTCGTTCATGACAGCCGCTGGGATGGCGGAAATTGCGGCCGGGATCGGCGCGGCGGGCGGAGGTGGCGCCGCCTTCGCGGGCTTTGCGGGCTTGGCGGTAGCAGCGCCTCCTGTAGCTATCGCGATAGGAGTGGGCGTCGTCGCCGTGGGCGTGATCAACCTCGTGCTGGCCGTTAGAAATAGCGCAGATGGTGGGGGCAGGGGGGCAAACAAGCTGGCGCCACAGCCTAACGCAGAGGGCCCACACACAAGCTTCAAACGAGGGCCGGACGGCAAGGTGTCGGGCTACGAAACGTACAAGCCGAGCGACCCGCGGAACCCCAACCCTTGGACTTCGGAGAAGCGCGTCGATGTCACTGGCGCCCCGCACTACAACAAGGCTACAGGTCGGGACGTCCCGACGCCTCATGTGCAGGGTCGAGATATCCCAGGTGGAGTGCGACCAGCTACCCCTTCCGAGCTCCCAAAATGAAGAATTCGGCCCTTGACGAACTGACAAGACTTCAGGAATGGTACGTTGCTCAGTGTAACGGCGACTGGGAGCACCAATACGGTGTACGCATCGGCAATATCGATAATCCCGGTTGGTCGCTAGACATCGATCTGTGGGACACTCCCCTAGCCGAAAAAGCCTTTATTGCCACCGCGATTGAGCGCAGCGATAGTGACTGGGTCCACTGCAAAGTGGAAGAAGCTGTATTCAAGGGCAGAGGAGGTGCATTGAACCTGCGAGAGTTGCTCCAGATATTCTTGGCTTGGACGCGAGAGGAGTAACCGGAATAGAGAGGGATGCCGGGGCAGGGGTTGAAGGCACGACCCGGAAGCCGTCAACAAGGGCGGATTGGTGCGTGGATTGCATCCCTGCCGTACCTCGTCGTCGTCCTCCCCCTCCAAGGACGACCCCTGTCCCAGAGTCCAAGAAAATCGGAAAGTCGAATGGGACAGCAGTTTCGTTGGTAACCCTCTACGCTGACCCGCCCTGACGCCGAAGTACGAGGACGACTTTAGAGGGTGCGCGTGGACGTCGCACCGGGAGCCGCTACCCCTGCGCCGGAAACAACCTCGGAAAAAGCGTCTCGGCGCTCGTCGTGTTGAAGCGCAGCGACACCGGGCCTTTGGGAGTGCTGGAGGCGACGAGCCCCGCGTCGCTGAGGCGGCTGAGCACGGTTCGGGCGGTGCGCTCGGGCATGGACATCACTGGGCCTGTGTCGCCGCGGGGGAGCTCGCCGCGCTGCAAGAGAGCGTGGACGAGCTTGGTGGCAGCGGTGGAGAGGCCGAGGTCGCGAGTGACGTAGGTGTCGAGGCGCGCGGTCAACGTGTCCAGGTCGAGGAGCTGGGACATGAACGTCAATTGGTCGAGCGCGACTTGGCAGAACCAGGTGACGAATGCTTCGAGGGCCTCCAGCGATAGGTCGCCGCGACCGTCGAGGTCGTTTCGGCGCGGGGAATCAGCCAGATCCATCATGCGCTTGTATTCGCCGCGATCGCTGAGGCCGCGCGCGAGTCCGCGGGAGATGGACCACAACCCGTGGGCGCCGATTCCCGAAACGAGGGCCATGGCGTGCGCCACGAGCCTGCTGACTCTGCCGTTGCCGTCGGGGAACGGGTGAATGAAGTTGAGCCGGTGGTGCGCGATGGCGATGGCGGCGATGCGCGCGGCCGCGCCGAGCGGCGCCAAGCGGAAGCGCTGCTCGAAGTAGTCCATGAAGGCGGGCACCACGGCGCTCGATGGAGGGACGTGACGACCGACGACGTTGTCGTGCTTTGTCTCGTGCCGAAAGACACCCGGCTGCATGCGGTAGGAGCCGCTGGCGCGGCTGATGGTCAGCAGCTCGGCGGGAGCATCGGCATAGAACTGTTCGTGCACCCAACGAATGAAGCTCGGTGCGGCCGGTTCAGTGAGCTCGCCCTTCGCGTGAAGCTCGTCGATGGCTCGCTGCACGCGGATATGCGCGCGCGCTTCGAGCTGCAGGTTGCGCCGTTCGGGCTCGGTCTCGAGCTCTTCGAACAAGGCGCGCTCGATATCGCGGGGACGCGTGTCGTGCCCCTCGATCAGGTTGCTGTAGTAGCAGTTCATCACGCGGACCAAGTCCGCCAGACTGGACGCGGTCAGAGGGTGGAGCCGGGCTCCCAGCGTGCTCGCGCTGGCCGTTACGGCAGAGACGAGGTCCGCCAGTTTCTCCGAGTAGGTCGGCAGCTGGCAGGGCTCGAGTCGGGCTGGGGCTTCCAGGAGAGCCATGCGTCTGCCGATTTCAGCGGTCTTTCCTGCCGGTCAAGAAAATCAATAACTGATTGATATTATTGACTTTATTAGGCGTTCCCACGGAGATTAGCCGATCAGGCTAGCCGATCTTGCTGCTACCAGCGTCTCACGGCCCGCGCGCCCGTGGCAAGCGCAGGGTCGCTCCGCAACCGTTCTGAACGGTTCAGCCCAGCATGAGCTGGAGCGCCAACATGCATAGCAAGGCGACGCCGGCATAGCCGGTCATCATTCGGAGCTGGTGTCGCTCCAGCGTCTCTAGCTCGCCAAAAGCGCTGAAAACGCTAGCGTGGGCGAGGCGACGGCTGCGGAGCCTATCGATGGGGAACTGGATGAGCTTGCCCATGACCCAGTCAGTATGAGCCCGCGGGCTGAAAGTGACAAGTGGGTGACTAAAGTGTCTCTTTGGTGACGCCGGCGACCGTTGCGTGCCGCACGGCCTTCTAGGTGCCCTGGCTCAAGCCGCCTGGGGGGTTCCTCGCGCATTTCGAGGGAACGAGGGGTCGTCCATCCCCGCCGAAGCCGGCGGTCGTCCAACCGTTTCACTGCCTCAATTGTCACAATGAGGGAGCGCCGTGAGTGTGATAGTCGCGCCGTCAGGGACGGAGACTTGCACTTGCTCGGGCGAAAGCTGGCGCAGACGGGGTGGGCGGTGGGCGGGCTGGCCATCGTCGCGATGAGCTGCGGTCGAACTCGAGACGGCATCGCTGATCGTCCGATCGCGGACGCTGGTAACGGTGGGGATGAGCTTCAGGCAGCGAGCGGTGGTGTCGGCGGGGAAGGAGGGGAAGGCGTCGCTTCTGCAGGGGCTTCAGCCGCGGGCCAGGGCGGCGCAGACGGAGACCAGACGAGCCTGAGCTCGGAGGACACGGTTGCCCTCTACGCGGGAGCGTACTGTGAGCGTGCCGAACGCTGTGAGTTCGAGCCCGGTGTGGAGCAGGTGCCGGGCGGGTGTGGTGCGGCCCTACTCGACGCCTGGAAAGACGCGTTGCGCGAAGCCGAACAACAAATCGCCAGCGGTAAGGTGGTCTACGATCCCTCCGCGCTGTCGGCCTGTGTCGAGGCTCGGCGGACCGCCGTCTGCGACGACCCCGATGGGGGTTTTCCCGAGGCTTGCGAGTTGGCTTTTGAGGGTACGATTGCGATTGGAGACGCTTGCACCTCCAGCCTCGAGTGCGCAAAAAGCGCCGTTTGTCGAGGCTGCCCCGGACATTGCGTGGCGCCCGGCGACATCGGAGCCACTTGCGATGGTGAGAATCCTTGCGTGCCCGAAGCCGCCTGCCTGTCGGGCGTCTGTGTGGCGCGCGCGAGAGAGGGCCAGGCATGCAACGCGCTCACCTCCGCGCGTCTCTGCGCCGGTGCGCTGCCGTGCGCAGGTGACACGCTGCTGCAGGACGGCAACTGTTCACCCTTCAGCTATGCAGCACGCGGAGAACGCTGCAATCCGGACGAGGGCGCTCTGTGTGAGGCCGACTCGGTCTGCGTGAACACCGAGCTGGTGGGCGATGCGTTGCAGGCCACCTGCCAGGAGCGAGAGCACGCGCCTGCCGAGTGCTGGAGCGGGTACCAGGACTCTTGCCCGGTGGGTCAATACTGTCCTTTGACGACGGCGGAGAACCGTCAGGGGGTGCTCTCCGCTTCTTGCCTTCCGCTAGGTACCGCTGGCGAGCGTTGCTATTCACCTCGCGGGTGTGTTCCCAACGCCATTTGCTCGCTCGACATCTGTGTCGAGCAGAAGGACTTGGGGAGCCAGTGCTCGCAACCAGACGAATGCTGGAGTGGAGCCTGCGACCAGGGGATTTGTGCCCCGTACGATGCGTGTCTCAACGCTGCTGTCCCACCTTTCCTCTTGCGAGACTCCGCGCGACTTGCAGCGCATTGCCCCACGCGGGCGCCCGGAGCCCTTGCTGCCGGATTCGACGACCAAGACACCCTGACGGATTGGGAAATTGTTGGTGGGATGCGCTCTTGGGATGAAGACGGGGCTTCCTGTGCGGGCTCCCTGCACCTGCAGGCGCAACTCTCGGCCGCGAACAGCTTCGCATCAACCTATCGTGCCCGAAGCTCGTGGAGGGGACGCGAACGCCTTCACCTCTGGGCAAAGCTGGCGGCGCCGGGCGTGGGCGTGCAGAGTAACCTTGTGGGTGTGCTGGCTTGGGTTCGCACCGATGGCGGTGGCTATTACTCCCGGTCCGTCGACGCCAGCGGCATGCGCGACGGGCAGTGGCACGAGCTCGTGGTCAGCATGGATCGCAGCGCCCTGACGCAAGCCGGTCACTGGGGCGTCGACCTTTGGACCCCCGACGCGGCCGCCTTCCAGACGCCGCTCGATCTCGATCTGCTCATCGACGACGTTTGGGTCGAGTGAGACCGGCCTTACGGCGACGCTCTTACTTCAGCACCGTCTCCGTCAAAATCGCGATGGATTTGACGCCGCCGGCGCGGCTGAGGTCCATGGCTTCGATGGCGGAGGCGTAGCTGGCGTCGCTGGCGGCGTCGAAGTAGAGGACTTTTTGGTCTTTGGCCGCCAGCATGCGCGGCACGCGGTCGCGGATCTCGTTTTTCGCGATGACCTGCGTGTTCATGCGGATGACGCCGGCTTTGTCCACCGTCATGACCAGCGGCTTGTTGTGGCTCGGCGGCGGCTGTTCTTCGTTTTTGTCTTTGGGCGGCAGGTTGAGCCAGAAGGTCTTGGTGACCATGGGCGTCACGATCATGAAGATGATCAAGACGACCAGCACCACGTCGACCAACGGCGTGATGTTGATGGTCGGAGAGCTCGACTCCTTCTTCTTGCCGCCGCCGCCCATGCCGCCGAGAGAAGCGCCCATGACTAGGCTCCTTCCCCGGGTTTACCGGTCTTCTTCTCGGTCACCTTCAAGAGCACACCCTTGAAGCCGATGTCTTGGAGGTCGAAGAAGGCCGCGCGCATCTTGCCCCATTTCATCAGCTGGTCGCTCTTCAACATCAGCGCGCGCTCGGGGTCTTTGGCGTGCAATGCCACCAGCTTGGGCTTGAGCTGGCTCAGCTGAATGGTCTCTTTTTCGAGCACGGTCGTGCCGTCGGGCGCGATCGTGACCTCGATCGGGTTGATGTATTTGGTCTTGGGGTCCGGCGTGAGCACCTTGGGCAGCTCGATCTGAGCGCCCTCGTTCAGAGCTGGCGTCACCACCATGAAGATGATCAGCAGCACCAGCACCACGTCGACCAGCGGCGTGATGTTGATGTCGGGCGACGCTTGGCCCTTCTTGTTGCTTCCGCCGCCGAGTGATACGCCCACGTTCGGACTCCTGATTCGGTTTCAAAAAAGGGCGGCTCAGGCCGCGTGACGCTCGCGCTTGCTGCTGGAGCGACCGAGGTGGTTTTCGAGCTCGTCGAGCAGCTCGCCGGCGGAGCGACCGAGCGCGGTCTCGATCGCGCCGATCTTGGTGTTCAGGTAGTTGAAGGCGATGACGGCCGGGATGGCGACCATCAAGCCGAACGCGGTTTCGATCAGCGCTTCGGAGATGCCGGCCATGACCGGGCCGATACCGGCGCTGCCGGCCGAGCCGATGCCCTGGAAGGCGCCGATGATGCCGACGACGGTGCCGAGCAAGCCGACGAACGGCGAGATGGAGCCGACGGTCGCGACCACGTTCATGCCGCGCCGCAGCTCTTCGCCCACGGCTTCTTGGCGGCGCGAGGCTTCGTTCCGGGCGAGTTGCACCGGCGACAGTCCACCTTCACCCAGGTCTTCGAAGGCGTGGATGTAGCGGCGAATAATGGGGCCAAACAGGCGCGCCAAGGACGAGCTCTTGAACTTGTCGGCCAGCGGAATCAGCTCTTCGACCTTCCACTCTTCCAACAGCTTGCCGGCCTGCACGGCGAACAAGCGCGATTCTTTGGCCGAGCGCGAGAACGCGATGAGGCGCTCGATGGTCACGCCGATGAACGACACCGCCATCATGAACAAGACGAACGCGATGCCCCGGCTCAGCGGGCCCATGTGCGTCCAAATGTGCGACAGATTGAAACTCATTTAGCTCTCCAGACTCTCTTCACGTTCTCAGCTTGAAAGGGAATTTCATGTAGCGGACGACCATCACCGGCTTGCCGTCGGCGTCGAGCGCAGGTTTGAAGCGCATGGCCTTCACGGCCGCCACGCACACGGCGTACAGCTCGGTCGGACCCTTCATGGCGCGTACCTCGGTCACGTCGCCTTGCTCGTTGACGACGTAGCGAACGACCACGGTGCCTTCGAGCCCGGCGGCTTTGGCGTCGGCCGGGTACTCCGGCTTGACCAGCTTTACGATCGGCTCGGGCGGCGTCATGCCTTCCGAGACCGGCACTGGCTTTTTGACTTGAACGACCGGAGGCGGAGGCGGAGGTGGAGGCGCCACGGGGGCTTCGACGACCGTCTTTTCGCCGGTGGTGCCGTCACCGCCGCCCTTTTGATACGGATCTTCGCCGCCGCCGGTCGTCGGTTTGACGTCCTTTTCCTGCACCTTCTCTTCGGAGATGGTGACGGGCGTCTCCAGCTTTTGCAGGCGTGGGCCCGGGTTGGAGTGGTGCGGCTTGAGCTCCGGCGGGGGCGGAGGCGGCGGCTCGGGCTCCGGCTCGGGCTCTTTGGCCAGCTGAACCTCGACCACCTTCGCTTCCTCTTCTTCGGTTTCGGCCGCGGCTTGTGACGAAGTGAGGACGACGAAAGCGACGCCGCCGAACACCAAGGCCAGGCCCACGCCGGCGCCGATCAGCAGGCGTTTGACGCGCAGGACGTCGGTTGTCTTGTGGGTCCAGGTCTCGAATGCCACGTTGATGTGGGCGGGAGCTTGCGGGGATTGCGTGACGGCACCGTGGCGTCACCGCAAATTGGCCGTGACCGTCGTTTCACAGAGCGCGTTTTTGTCCCCAGCCAGTCACGCAAAAGTCATAAACGGCTTTTTGAGTTTGCGACCAGTCGGGTCGCAAGGTGGCACGCTGTTGTCACTCCACGGTCACAAGGGCTCATTAACGATTGCGCTCGCCCTCGCAATCGTCATGTCCCGCATATTGGTCATCGAAGACGAGCCTGATATCCGTCAGGTGCTCGACTACAACCTCCGGCTCGCCGGGCACGAGGTTTCCGCGGCCGCTCGCGGGCTGGATGGCCTGCGCCTGGTGCGTGAAGAGAACCCGGAGCTGGTGATTTTGGACCTGATGTTGCCCGATATTCCGGGCACCGAGGTCTGCCGAACCATCAAGGACAACCCTCAAACGCGCTCGCTGCCGGTGGTGATGCTGACCGCGCGCAGCGAGGAAATCGACCGCGTCGTCGGCTTCGAGCTGGGCGCGGACGACTACATCACCAAGCCGTTCAGCGTGCGTGAGCTGGTGCTGCGGGTGCGGGCGGTGCTGCGGCGCAAGCTGCCGACGTCGAGCGATGCCCCGACCATCGAGTTCGGGAACCTGCGCATCGACCGCGCGGCGCACCGCGTTTGGATCGACGGCGCGGAGGTCGAGCTCACGGCGCTGGAGTTCAAGCTGCTGGTCACCCTGTACGATCGCCGAAACCGCGTGCAATCTCGCGAGTCTTTGCTCGATCACGTCTGGGGCATCGAAGCGCGCATCTCGACTCGCACCGTCGACGCTCACGTCAAGCGCCTGCGCGAAAAGATCGGCGCCGCCCGCGACTACATCGAAACGGTGCGCGGCGTAGGCTACCGCTTCGCCGACGCGCCGCTCGTAGAAGCAAGCTGACGCGGCGCCCCTCTAGCGCACCCAGAGTCCGACCATCAGCGACGTGGCGTTGGCCAACGCCGACGCTACCAACGCTCGGGACCACGGCAAGCGCTGGAACACCAGGCGGTACACCAGCATTTCGACGATCACCGCAAAGGCCTCCGCCACCAGCACATAGCTAGGGCGCGACCAACCCAGCAGCGGCCAGATGAACCAAACCGCCGGGTGCGTTGCCAGTTGCCCTAGGCAGACGGCCGCCACGCGGCGCGCTCGCGAAACACCCGGCCCGAGCAACGGCACCGCTACTGCCAACTCGCTCGCGATCGTGAGCGCGAACGCGAGCAGCCAATCGCGAAGCAGCGTCGCCTGCGTCAAGGGACGGGCACCTGCCCCGAAGGCCGGGAATCGAGCTCAACCACACCGAATCATGCACCGCCGGCAAGAAAACGAAAGCCGTCGCGACGTCCACCGCCCTTTTTCACGTGGGCGAAAGGCACGAGCCAGGAGGCAATGACCGCTTAGCCGCCCGCTGATCGGACCAATTCAACGCGCCGCTTGCTCGAGGCGGCGGGCGAAGCTGACCAGCGCTGGCGAGACTTGCGGCAGCAGCGCGGGGGCACCCTCCTCCAGCATGGCGCACACGCCGTAGAGGGCGGCGTCGGCGAGGGTGGGTGAGCTGCCGAACAAGAACGGGCTTTTCTCGAGCGTGCTGAGCGTGGGAGCCAACAGGTGGCGCGCCTTGGCTAGTAGGGCCGGGCGCTCGTGGAGCCAGGCGTCGACGCAGCCGACGCCGAATTTGCGCTCCTTGATCAGGACGTACAACGCTCGTTCGAACGGAGTTGGCCAGGCATCGCGCACGGCCGGCGTGCTGATGCGAAACAGCACGTCTTCCAGCGGCCCGTCGACGAAGTCTTGATACGCCCAGATCGGGCCCGTGAGCGGCGCCGGCACGAGCGCGCTTTCCGCGGGGTAGCCCAGCAGCTGTTCGCAGATCACCCGCGATTCGCACCAGACCTTGCCGGCGTCGTCGACCAATACGGGCACGTAAATGTAGCCGCCCGTCAGCGCCGCAAGCTCGTTGCGCTCTCCGTACGAGACCTCGACTAGCTCATACGGTCGCTTCAGCAAATCCAGTAACATTTGCACCTTGCGGGCGTACGGGCTGTAGCGAAAACGGTAGAGTTTCATGCCGTCCTGGCTACTCCGGCCGGCGACTGCTGACCAACGCATCTTTGGCATGCTACATGAGAATTTCTCATGGCTGACCGACGTCTGCGCCGCACTGCCGACAAGGCTCCGCCGTTGCCGTCGCTGCACGCGCTGCACGTGTTCGAGGTAGCGGCGCGCCTCGGTAGCTTCACTCAAGCGGGGGCGGAGCTGAACGTGACTCAAACCGCCGTCAGCCATCAGATCAAGCAGCTGGAGGGGGAGCTCGAGGTATTGTTGTTCCGGCGGACGGGGCGAGGCCTGACGCTGACGAGCGACGGGCAAGCGTGGCTGACGGAGCTGTCGACCGTGTTTGCGCGACTGCGCGAGGCGAATCTTCGGTTGCGACGGCGCACACAAGGGCAGCGGCCGGTGGTTTCGCTGACCACGATTCCTTCGTTCGGAGCACGCTGGCTCGTGCCGCGGCTGGGTGGCTTCTTGGCTAAGCATCCCGAGCTCGATTTGCGCATCTCCACGTCGGAGGCGGTCGTCGACTTCACGCGCGAGCCCATCGACGTCGGTATCCGCTTCGGGCGCGGGCCCTACCCGGGGCTCTTCTACGAGAAGCTGCACGACGACCATTTCGTAGTCGTGGCAGCGCCAGCCAAGGCCGCCCGGCTCAAGAAACCGGCCGATTTGCTGCAGCAAACGCTGCTGTTCGACGATCACGAGGACGCCTGGTCACGCTTCTTTGCATCTCTCGGCCTCGCGGAATCTCCCCGCACCCGCTACCACCAGATGACCGACTCGGGCTTGTTGGTGGAGGCCGCGGTGCGCGGGCAAGGCGTCGCGCTGGCGCGCTGGTCGCTGATTCAAGACGAGCTGTCCGCGGGCCGTCTGAGCCGGGTCTTTCCCCACACGCCCCCCCTGCCCGTGGGTCACGCCTACTCGTTGGTCGGCCTGCGCGAAACCTTTCGCCGCCCCGAGATCGCCGCGTTCCGCGACTGGCTGCGCCTCGAAATCGCAACCCTGGCCACGCCCGGCACGCGCTGAGCGTCTTTTAGAGGTCCGAGATTTACCGGGAGGACGGGAGGCGAGAGCGCATTTTTGTTTTGGAGGACCAAAACCAAAAATATTTCCCTCGAGAGAAAGCCAGAGGGGTTGAACCCAAGATGACGCTTCGGGTTCGCTGGCGGCAGCGCGAGCCCAAAAATTCTCGCCTCTGCCTCGTCCTCCCGTCCTCCCGTCCTTGTATAAAGAAGGTCGACGGAAACAGGGGTGTGGGGCTAAGAAAGACTACTGCGCGGCAGGCCGACTTCGTCCTGGTTCGAAGAAACCGACAGGGA
>Ga0068855_100000284_pt1 | contig 62592 bp, 54 predicted proteins | sample KBSCornC52_FD_66592 | JGI IMG/M metagenome (GOLD analysis project Ga0068855, IMG submission 66592) | Corn rhizosphere microbial communities from Kellogg Biological Station, Michigan, USA - KBS Corn C5-2 | ecosystem: Host-associated > Plants > Roots > Rhizosphere > Soil ... | reverse complement strand
AGATGTACTTTTCTTACAGGAACTTATAAGAACAATTAATAAAAGGGCTACAGTAATAAATTTCATGGGGTTTTTAATTAGAGGTTAACGCGCTAATATACAAAAAAAGGAGCCGTCAAAACAGTGCTCGTCGTTGGCTCTTCAGTAGTGTACTCATGAGTGTACGTAATCAAATGGGAAAAATCGCATTTTCTGATTTACTATGATCATAACTAAACAGAAAACAGCCATCTCCTATTCTATTTTTGAACGAAGCAGAGAATGTTTGCAAACGTTTGCAACTGATACTAATCTTATTCTTAGTATTCTGTACAAACAGCGAAGAATCCCGCACAACATAGTAAAGAAATCTTCATATGCAACCTCTCTTATCTACAACGCATCTTTAGACTGATTTAACAGTCATGTCGCGATTCCTTTCCCAAAAGTGGGACTTAGGGCCGCGACATGGCCGTTCGTGGGTGTAGAATGGTCGTTTGTCTAAGAAACAAGTACTTTTCATTGATTATAAGGTAATTTACACCTGAATTGAGGGGGTATGAACTACAACAAAAGCAATGTCCGTCTAACTGTAAGATTCTGGCTGCTTTACTTTTTATATGAATGGATAGGGCAGGCATCAATCGCAAATGAATACCACCGGTATCTGGTAAATGCATGCGTTATTGTTCCTATCACCGGCCTTGCAACCTGGTTCACGACAGAAGTACTGATAAAACGCTATTTCCTTAAAAAAAGAAACACCGCCTTCTGGATCGGCTTTATTATAAGCGCGGCCATATTTACCCTTCTGCGACGGGCGTTCAACTATTACTATACCTATCCATTGTATTATCCGCAGGGCTGGTCAACCATGCCCTATTTGTTTCTACCCAAGCTGATCATTGAAGCGGTAAATATCTATCTCATTGTTGCCCTTTACACCATGTTTTATTTTCTGCGCGCCTGGTACGAACAACAAAGGATTGCGCAGGAATTGCAGCGCGACAAAGCAGAAGCTCAACTGGAACTATTAAAAAGCCAGGTGCAACCTCATTTTATTTTCAATACGCTGAATAATATTTATTCGTTCTCACTGAAAAGTCATCCAAAAACATCTGATCTTATTTATCGTCTGTCGTCGTTACTGAGCTATATGTTGTACGATAGCCGCAAAGAGTTTATTCCGGTACGAAAAGAAATGGAATACATTCACAATTATATCGAACTGGAAAAGATCAGGTATGGCGAACGACTCGATGTCGCAGTGAATTGTTTCGATGCTGTAGACACCTTTAATATTCCGCCATTTTTGTTATTACCTCTCGTAGAGAACAGCTTTAAACACGGCGTTAATAATGATGTTGGCAACAGCTGGATCCGCATTGATCTGACGGTTAAGGAAGACTGGCTAACGGTAAAGATCGAAAACAGCCGCGTAGGTGATTCATGCAACGGCCACGCCGTTTACAAAGGCATCGGACTACAAAATGTAAAAAAGCGACTGGAGATCTTATACCCCGACCGGCACGAATTTAAATACATGGGCGAAGGGCAATCGTTTTTAACCGTTATAAAACTCAAAAAAAACTAACGTGAAAATACAATGTCTTATAGTTGATGACGAGCCGCCTGCCCGGGAACTGCTGGTTTCGTACATTGAAAAAATGGACGATCTGGAAATATGCGGACAATGCAGTAATGCCCTTGAAGCCTTTGCCTTTCTGCAACGCAACCCGGTTAATATCCTGTTCCTTGATATACAAATGCCGCGCATGAACGGGCTTGAATTAATTAAATCACTGCAACAACGGCCGCGTATTATTCTTACCACTGCCTACCGCGAATTTGCCGTTGAAGGCTTTGAGCTGGATGTACTCGATTACCTGGTTAAACCCATCTCCTTTGAACGCTTTTTGAAATCCATCTCAAAATATCATCAGTATAATATTCTCAATCAGCCCGCAGGCACTGAAACCAGCGAGGAGCCTTTTGAAAAGGCATATATGTATTTCAAGGTGAATAAAGACCTGGTAAAGATCTTTTTGAAAGAAATTATTTATATCGAAAGCATTAAAGACTACGTAAAAATTGTAACACCGGGCCGGTCTGTTATTACCTATCAGCGCATTGGTTATATGGAAGAAAAATTACCGGAGAATAAATTCGTACGCATTCATAAATCATACATCATAGCCGTTGACAAAATCGTAAGCTATAATAACGAAGAAGTAAACGTTCAGTCTTTTTCATTGCCCATCGGAAGGAATTATAAACAACAGTTTTTGAAACAGGTAGCGGTTGTGTAATAAGTCGGAAAGTCTGTAAGACCGAAAGTCCGAAAGAAGACTGCAACTAAAGCATCTCTTTCGGACTTTCTGACTTTTCCGACTTCCGGTCTATTCACAAAGTTGCAGGCTCTCTGTTCCATTCGTACTAAACTGTATCAGCCGGCATTTATTAGCTTTATTAAAGTGCAATACCAGGCAACCATAGTTTGTTTGGTATGCATCCCAGGTATCATCTTTCATTTTAGGATTTCCCAGTACTTTAAACAAACTGCCGCGGGGCGCACCAAGTAAAGGAATGCTGAGTTTGCCTTTAAAACCCTCAGTAATTTCAACATAATCGCGGCGGGTATAAAATGTAATGCCTTTATCTTTATAATAAACAGCTTCGCCGCATTTGGCGCTGTCGTTGGTAACGCTGGTAAAACAAGGGAATTTGTTTTTGATTTCACCGGCAATTACATTGGGTTTTAAACCATTCACTTTGCCGTCAAGGATATCTACTTCAAAAGCCGGGCAAACTACTTTGGCCTTTAACTGCGCCATAGATACAGAAGCAAGGCATAGAAAGCCAAGAACAAAACTGATTTTTTTCATGTAAAATGTTTTAATAAAGGATTTCAAGGAAGTACCGCCTGTACATTACAGGTCGGCGTTTGTTTATATACAAAATCCTTGCTAAAAAATAAAAAAACGATCCTACACAATAAAAATTATCCGGCTCATTCTCAGCAAATTTGCTTCCCCCAGCTAATATTTAGAACTAAGCACATTAAAGAGTAGAAGGAAAAAAACACTTAGCTGATCTTCTTTCTCACCCATAAGAGCCACAGCACTCCCGGCAGTGCAAATCCACTGATCACCAGCACGGTAAAATGATCCACTTTTCCTGTAGCTGAATTGATCAGTTGCATACCCAATGCCAGCAACGAAAGACCAAGACCTGCACCCATGAAATAGGAAGTGGTACAAATGCCCGCTGCAACACCCTGCTGCGTTACAGGTATATCCTGTACCGCCAATGCGGTTAAGCTGGGATAACAAACCGACATGCCACTGCCCGTAACACAGGCGATCGACAATAAGATCAGCAACATGCTATGGTTGCATAAAATAGCTGCCATCAGCAATATGGCCCCGCTAAACATTAAACACATGCCCAGTATGCCAACCTGCAACACCGTCATTTTTTTGAACAGTGAAGGCACCACATACCGCGATACTAAAAATGAACACATGCTAAATGGGAAAAGGACTAGTCCGGCCCGTGCTGCACTGAAATGCATATTCTGTTGCAGGATCAGCGACAATAAAAACAGATAACTCAAAAAGAAAGCGCCCAGTAAAACAGTTATTCCATTACCGGTAATGGTGCCCGTACTGCGAAACAGCGAGAAGTCGATCAATGGCTCCTGTTGTCTGCGTTCCCTGCGTATGAAGAAGTACCAGCCGGCTATAATAATAATTACTGCAGTGATCAGTAATTTATAATGCTGTGAAAAACCGGGCAGGTTATGTACCACATACGAGATCAATACAATGATCAGCGTTAACAAAAAACCTGAAATAATATCGGGAAAACGGCGCTCAGCGGCAATTACATCTTTATCAATATACCGGTAAGCCAAGATCAATGCCACGGTAATCACAGGCACGTTAATAAAAAAGATCCAGCGCCATCCGAGATATGTAGCCACAATACCGCCTAATGCCAGTCCGCACCCCGAACCAATCGCCGCAAAGGAACTGAAAATACTCAGCGCCCGGTTACGCTCTCTGGATTCTGTAAATGTATTGGTAATTACAGACAGCGCCGAAGGCATTACCATGGCGGCCGCCAGTCCCTGTAATGCACGAAAAACAGTTAATACAATAAAGTTTGGTGATAGTCCGGCCCCCAACGATGTAAACAGAAACAGTCCAGCGCCCAACATAAATATTTTCTTCCGGCCAATAGTATCGCATAGTTTACCGCCAATTACCAGAAAGCCACCATAGAACAGCACATATACTGTTTGCACCCATTGTATGCTTTCGGGTTCCAGGCGAAATTGCTGTTGCATTAATGGAATCGCCAGGTTCAGAATAGCAATATCAAGCGCTTCAAAAAATATAGCCGTGGAAGCTACTATAAGTATTATTTGTTTTCTTCGCATCATCATCATTCGTTCCACGCAAAAGTATTTATATGTTTTTTTGTACGGATATTAATTAATAATTTAGAACAAATCACCTGTTTTGATCAGTTTTAAAGAACATAATCATCGTTTACCATGCGCGTAAAATCAAAAACAGAACAACCGGCCACCGGTCCCATTACACTTGACGAAAAAGATTATGCTATTCTGGAGTTACTGCAGCAAAATGCACGGCTTTCAGTGAGGGAAATTGCCGCCCAGATCCACCTGAGTGCAACACCTGTTCACGAGCGAATCAAACGAATGGAAGCGAGCGGAGTTATAAAACAATATGCAACGCTTATTGACCATCGCAAAGTAAAAAAGAGCATTATGGTAATTTGCTATGTATCGCTGAAAGAACATAGCCACAAAACAGGAACCGTTTTTATTGATACAATAACCAGTTTTAAAGAAGTACTGGAATGTTATAATATTTCAGGACAATTTGACTTTATGCTGAAGATCGTTGCTGAGAGCATGGAAAGCTATCATGATTTCTATGTTAATAAGCTAAGCGAGGTAAAAGGCATCAGCCAGATGCAAAGCATATTCGTAATGGGAATTGTAAAAGATACCCATCAGATATTATAATGAATAATTGATATTTAAGAGATAAAAATGTTATGTAAAAATTAAAAATTGATAATTCCCAACCTCTGCCCTATTCTCTGGGGTATATATTGTGTGTACTAATTAATTGGGGCATTAAACACTGCACTGTACCTAAGCGAAATCTTAATAGATCAAAAAGGCAACTTTTCTTTTAGCGCAGAAACATGTTTTCGGCTATACAGCTTTAACTGTATTGGAACCTTTATTCCATATGGTTAACAGTTGTTCCATTGCATTTATTCAACCTTTTTTCTATAACATAAAACCCTTTTCTATGAGTTACGTTTACCATTTCTGCAAAAAGAATCTTTTGATTATTGCGCTTTTTATTTCGCATGTTGCTTTCGGGAATAATCCCTCAGTTAATTCCTTTACATTCGTTGATTCCACAGGCCATGACAGCTTAGCGCCGACGATTACTTTTTTCGCGCCTGCGAGCGGCCACAGAGGAGATACTATTTTAATCGTAGGCACACATTTTACGGGAACAACCTCTCTTGCCTTCGGAAGCACTGCTGCAGCTTCATTTTTTACACTTAACGATTCAACTATTCTGGCTATAGTAGGCTCAGGCTCGAGCGGGAATGTTTCGTTAAACACTCCGTTTGGGTTTGCAACAAAACCCGGGTTTACATTTATCAATGACTCTACAGGTCATGACACATTAACACCGGTTATTAGATTATTCACACCTACCAGCGGTCGAAGGGGCACCAGAGTAACGATTTTTGGTTTACACTTAAGAGGAACAACCGTCGTTCGATTTGGAGGTATTGCCGCTGATTCAATCAGGGTGCTCTCAGATACCGCCATATTTGCAAACGTAGGAGCAGGCGCCAGTGGCAATGTTTCGGTAACCACTCCGTTTGGCACCGCATCAAAACCAGGATTTACTTTTATCAGTGATACGATTCGTCGCGATACACCTGTTATCAGATTCTTTACGCCAACCAGTGGTCACAGAGGAGATAGCATACTGATCAGGGGCATACATTTTACAAAAACTATCGCTGTTGCCTTTGGTGGTACGGTTGCTGCTTCGTATACTACGTTGAATGATTCAACCATTATAGCCACCGTTGGCACAGGTTCCAGTGGCAGCGTTTTAGTAATCACATCTTCCGGCGCTGCATCAAAACCGGGATTTACTTTTATCAGTGATACCATTCATCGTGATACACCTGTTATCAGATCCTTTACGCCTACCAGCGGTCACAAAGGTGATAGCATACTGATCAGGGGCGCGCATTTTACGGGAACAAGCGCTGTTGCCTTTGGTGGTACTATTGCTGCTACATATGCTACGTTGAATGATTCAACTATTATAGCCGTAGTAGGTTCAGGTTCCAGTGGCAGCGTTTTGGTAATCACTCCTGCCGGAGCTGCAACAAAACCGGGCTTTACATTTATCAGTGACTCTACTGGTCATGATACAACTTTTATCAGGTCCTTTACACCCACCAGCGGCCATAGAGGTGACAGCATACTGATCAGGGGTACACATTTTGCAGGAACAAGTGCCGTGTCATTTGGTGGTACTGCCGCTGCTTCATTTTATACACTTAATGATTCCACTATTATAGCGATAGTAGATTCAGGCTCTACCGGCAATGTTTCGGTAACTGATTCATTTGGCACCGCAACAAAACCCGGATTTACTTTTATCAGCGATTCTACAGGTCATGATACAACCTTTATGTTAGCTCGTGCAGGCGCAACTACAATGAATGAAAATTCAGCAGTTAATTCTTTATTCAGGACTTATCCCAATCCTGCATCAACTTACACCATGGCAACAATTCCTTCATCAACTCACCATGCGCAATTGCAATTGGTAGACATTAACGGAAGAATTGTGAAAACGATCAGTATGGGTAATAAAGCGCAGCAGATAAAAGTCGATCTTGACGGTTTAATTACCGGTGTTTACAAACTCGTATGGAGTGACGGTACAAAAACAATCACCCGAACAATATTGGTGAAGAAATAAACCCGCATTTTAATGGCAAAAGCCCCGCAGCATAAAGGTTGCGGGGCTTTTTGCATTTTTAATGATGTTATTCGAAGTCAGTAGAAGTAGCGAGCTCCTTTACCGCATTCATATCCTGTTGCACGGCCTTTATTTTGGCATCGGCGAACTGATAGGCATCCTTACCCAGGAATAAATGTAATGGTGATTCTTTTTGTTCGGCCACTTCAATAAGTACATCGGCTGCTTTATCAGGATCACCGATCTGATTGTGGTTGTACTCATTAATATGTAATTGCTCAACATCCCTAACCAGTTTATAATCCGCGATCTCATTTTTGGGACCAGCGAGTGAAGCATCTAAAAACTCTGTTCTGAAATAACCGGGCGAAACAATGGTCACCTTAATATTAAAAGGTTTTACTTCGGCTGACAGGGATTCTGAAAATCCATGCATCGCAAACTTAGTGCCTGTGTAGCTGCCAAAGCCCGGGAAAGCACCGGTAAATCCGGCAACTGAAGCGACATTGAAGATGTGACCCGATTTCTGTTTGCGCATAAACGGCAATACTTTACGGATCACATTTAAAGCACCGAACACATTAACATCAAAATTCTGTCTTATTTCTTCATCACTTAATTCTTCCAGGCTACCGGATAAACCATAACCAGCATTATTCACTATCACATCAACAGAACCAAAGTGAGCAACGGTTTCTTTAATTGATTTATCAACGCTGGTTTCGTTTTTTAAATCAACAGCCAGCGGAAGAAATGTATCAGATGCAGTACCAACTGCTTTTTGCAGATCGTTTAAATTTCTGCTTGTAGCTGCTACTCGGTAGCCTTGCTTCAATAATTTTTTTACAATAGCGAGTCCCAAACCTTTGGATGCGCCAGTAACGTACCAAACTTTACTTTTCATATTGTTTACTTTTACTTGTTATCAACTTTTATTTTCTCAATTGATAACTCAAAGGTACAAGCGTAAACAGGTAGCATTATTATCGCTTTCAAACAGATGCTTGTATAATTCAAACACCATTCATGCGGCTGAAGCACCGGGCTATACGAAATGCAATCATCAAATAAAAAGGCCGAATCGTTTTGATCCGGCCTGTGATTAATTTTCATTTATGATTTATGATCAACTCCTGAAAGATGAAGGAGTCATGCTTGTCTGTTTCTTAAAGAAATGATTGAAATGTGCAGGTTCTTCAAAACCCAAACAGTAACTTATCTCTGAAATATTCCAGTTGGTGTGCTTTAATAACATTTTTGCTTCACTTGCGAGTCGTTCAAAAATATGCTCTGTAGTGGTTTTACCGGTAGTTAACCGTATGGCGCGATTTAAATGGTTTACATGCACAGACAGTTGCTTCGCAAAATCACCTGCTGAGCGAAGCGTGAAGCGTTGTGTAGGCGACTCAATGGGAAACTGCCTTTCGAGCAGTTCGGTAAATACAGAAGTTATCCTTGCATTGGCATCGGCATGCTGATACACCGTTTCAGTGGGTTGCAATTTCAATGCGTAATGGATCATCTCCATGATATAATTGCGAATAAGATCATATTTATACATATAGTCTGAACCGATCTCTTCATGCATTTTATCGAACACCTGACTTACATATTTATCCTGTGTTTTGTTCAGCGCATAACTTGGCTTGTTGCCGGGCACAAACATGGGCAGGTCTTTAATACCTCCCCGAATTCGTTCAGTAAAAAATTCTTCTTTGAATATGCAGAAGTAGCCGGTAGGGTTTTCTGATAAAGGCTGAAAGGTATATGGCACATTGGGACTAAAAAAGATAAGTGTTGTACCCGAAACTTCCAGTGTTTTATCGGCATAATGATACAGGTGGGAACCGCGCATTAAGCAAATTTTATAATAATCCCTGCGGGCATATTGAACCGGTTGTTTTCCGGGTCCTACGCAGTCTTCCATCCTGAACACATTGAAATGCCCGATTTCTTTTTTCAGATTTTCAGGCAGCCAGATCATTTTTTGGCGATAAAAATCTTCCAGGGTTTCAACTTTCATATCTCGAAGTTTAAAAGTCTGTAAATCAATCATTGTTTGAAAAATGCAATCCGGGGCATGCTCTATCCAAAAATACACCCTAAAAACCCCCGCTTTTTACAAAATTCAAACGGATACTTGCATAATTCAAACAATGGAGCTGATCAATTTACTGCTTGCAATATCCCTTTCAGAAATTTATTTTCATCAATGGAGTTGACGCCGAGCCTTACTACCACCAGCTTTTTTGAAGGAATGATAAAGGTGTTCTGTCCGCCGAAGCCATCGGCAAAATACATATCCACCGGTACATCGGGGTACAGGCGCTTGTTGGAACCTCCGGCGCAATAACCATTGAGCCAGAACTGATAACCATAATGTTTTTGTTTATCGGCGGCGCAGGGCTTAATGGTTTCCTTAACCCAGTTTGCCGGTAAGATCTGTTCGCCCCGCCACATGCCATTGTTGTAATACAGCAATCCAAAACGGGCAAAATCGCGTGCTGTGGCATAGCTGTACGACGAACCAATATAAGTACCTGAAGCATCGGGCTCAAGCACCAGCGAATACATATTTATCTTATGAAATAAACTCTGATAAGGAAAAGCGGCATAAGCCGAATCGCCCACGGTTTGCCTTATAATACGACTGAGAATATTGGCATTACCGCTTGAATAATTAAATACAGTGCCTGGCCGGAACTTTAATGGCAGTGAAGCAATAAAAGCGGCCATGTCGCCTTTTTCAAATAACATGCTGTTGGCTGTACCGGGTTGTGAATAATCTTCCACATAATCAAGCCCTGATGTTTGTTGTAACAACTGCTTCAGCGTAATTTTTCCTTTGGGGGTTTGCTTCCATTCAGGCACTGGAGCAGGCGCATCAGGGTTGAGCCTTCCCTGTTTTACCAAAACGCCAATAACAGCGGCCGTTAAGCTTTTCGACATCGACCAGCCGATCATTACTGAATTTTTATCATAGCCTGGTGCATATTTTTCTGCAACAATTTTTCCATCATACACCACCAGCACAGCGCGCGTATAAGCAGGTTCCTGCTTTTTCGATAACATATGCATGGCGTCGTCGATCGCATGCTGCAACAATACCCTGTTAACAGCAGGAGAAGTGCTGTCGGTTATTTTATTGCCATATGGCCAGGAAATGGTATCGGTATTCTGAAGCGGTTTGGCGGGTAAATTGAAATGCTGTTTTCTGATCACATCTTCTGTAAAATCATTTACCAGCGTGCAGCCCAGTCCTGCACGGTAAATAGCCTTGCAGGTGGCAAAACCCCATACGGAACCGGTAACAGATGAATCGCTTTTGTTAACCGTATATCTGCCTAATGTTATAGGAAAAAATGCAAGTTCTTCTTTTAATACACTGGCCGGATCGCGGTGCTGAAGATAAACTGCCGAAGCCATGTTTTTTGCTCCAAAACCGCTGATTATAGGAAATGCCTGCCATGCATACCAGATTGCTGTCCCCAATATCAATATCAATACGGCTGCGGCGATACGCAGCCATCTCCTACGCCCACGCATATTGTACACTTTTTTCTCAATAGTACAGGATACAATATCCCCCTATTTATATACATCTATACGCATAAATTGTTCACTGTCGGAAGCAGATATTATTATAGTGGCAGGTAAAAAAATTAAACGTTATACCAATGCCTCGTACAACACCTCAACAGGATGCAATGCCTTTCGGCCGGTGCCATCTTTCACCTGGTGGCGGCAACTGGTACCGGGAGCGGCAATGATCACTTCTTCGGGCTGACGGCGTACTGTGGGAAATAAAACCAACTCACCGATCTTCATCGATATATCGTAATGCTCTTTTTCATAACCAAAAGAGCCGGCCATACCGCAACATCCTGATGGAATAGTCTGTACGCTATAGTTAGCCGGTAACGACATCATTTTTACCGAATGCGATACCGATGACAAAGCTTTTTGCTGACAGTGCCCATGCAGTTGAATAACCCGTTTTTCTGCAGTGAACTGCTCTTTTCGAATAGCGCCTTTTTCTATTTCACGGGCAATAAATTCTTCAATGGTAAATACGTTCTTAGCGAGCTGTCTTGCTGTTTCCAACTGTTCATCAGTAGCCAGATCGATATATTCATCGCGGAAAGTAAGAATGGCAGATGGCTCAATACCGATCAGCGGTGTTTCTGCGGTAATGATATTGCTTAACAGCGATATGTTTTTATTGGCTATCTCTTTTGCCTTGCGCAGCAGCCCTTTCGATAACCAGGCGCGACCGCTTTCTATATGATTGGGAATTACTACTTCGTACCCCAGTTTTTCGAGCAGCTGAACTGCTTTTATGCCAATTTCGGTATCGTTGTAGTCGGTGAACTCATCGCAAAAAAGATACACCTTCTTGTTTGCCGTAGTTTTAGCGGAAGCGGATGCCTTGTGTTTCTTAAACCAGCTATGTAAAGTTGTTTTATACATCGTTGGCATCGACCTTTTCACAGCAAAACCAGAGAACTGTTTTACCCATTTGCTTACCACGGGATTGGTCATGGCGAAATTGTACAAACCCGGTGCTATAGCGCCCAGTTTGGCACTTTTGGCAAAACCAGCTATTAGCTTGGCTCTGAAGGGAACCCCGTTAGCATCGTAATAGTTCTGCAGAAAGTCTGCTTTCAGTTTAGCCACATCCACGTTGGAAGGGCATTCTGATTTACAACCTTTGCAGCTCAGGCACAGGTCCATCACCTCGTAAATCTCTTTGTGATCAAAGCGATTGATCTTATCTGACCGCGTAAGCATTTCACGCAATATATTGGCTCTTGCGCGGGTAGTATCTTTTTCATTGCGGGTGGCCATAAAGGAAGGGCACATGGTGCCACCCGATAAATGCGTTTTGCGGCAGTCGCCCGAGCCATTGCACTGCTCGGCATGCTGCAACACATCCTGATTATAATAACGGAATACTGTTTTAAAGGCCGGTGTTTGCTGACCGGGTGTATACCGCAGCATACTGTTCATCGATGGGGTATCGACGATCTTATTTGGATTGAAAATATTATGCGGGTCCCAGGTGTATTTGATCTGTTTAATGAGCTGGTAATTCTTTTCACCGATCATTTGCGGAATAAATTCTCCGCGCAAGCGTCCGTCGCCATGCTCACCACTCAGTGAACCTGAATATTTTTTTACCAGTGTGGCAATTTCTTCGGCAATGGTTCTGAATAATGCATTGCCTTCCTTTGTTTTTAAATTAATGATGGGTCGTAAATGGATCTCGCCCGAACCTGCGTGGGCATAGTGCACCGAATACAGGTTGTACTTTTTTAGAATTTCATTAAAGTCGCGGATATATGCCGGAAGGTCGTTCACATCAACAGCTGTATCTTCAATAACGGGTACTGCTTTTTCATCGCCCGGAAGGTTGCTGAGCAAACCCAGACCGGCTTTGCGCAACGTCCATATCTTTTTGCTGTCATCGCCAAACAATAACGGGAAGTGATAGCCCAAACCGGCTGCCCGCATATCGGCTTCTACCTTTTTAGCGATCTCAGTGATCTCTTCGCGATTACTGCGAATAAATTCAATCACCAATATGGCTCCGGGGTCGCCCTGAACAAAGAAGCGGTTTTTGCGCTGTTCGATATTGTCTTTGGTACATTCCAGAATATAATGGTCGATCAGTTCACTGGCGCTGGGGTGGTATTTCAGGGCAATTAAATTGGCCCGCAACGATTCATCGATCGAATTAAAATGCACACATAGCAGTCCGGTTTCCCTGGCAGGAAGCGGCACAACATTAAGTTTTATTTCGGTAATAAAGGCCAGGGTCCCTTCTGAACCGGCAATCAGTTTACAAAAATTAAACTCAGGCGCTCCGGCTGTAAAAGGGGCTGTTTCAAGCAGCACATCCATGGCATAACCGGTATTTCTTCTTTCAATACTTTTCTTGGGAAATTCCTTTCTGATCTCCACCTGGTTATTATAGTCACTCAGCAGGCTGCGTACCGTTTTGTAGATATTCGCTTCCAGCGTGTCACCTTCGCACTTTGCATGAAATTCATCAATATCCAGGGTGGAAAAGGTAGTTTCGGAGCCATCACTCAGCAGCGCATTCACTTCAAGCAAGTGCTCGCGGGTACTGCGGTAGACTACTGAATTGGAGCCGCAGGAGTTATTGCCCACCATGCCGCCGATCATGGCCCTGTTGGCCGTAGAAGTTTCGGGACCAAAGAACAGGCCATGGGGCTTCAGAAACATATTCAGTTCGTCGCGGATAACGCCAGGCTGAACCCGTACCCACTTTTCTTCCTGATTTAGTTCCAGTATTTGCGTAAAGTATTTCGAAACATCTACCACAATGCCATTGCCTACCACCTGACCGGCCAGCGACGTACCGGCTGTACGGGGAATAAGGGAGGTTTTATTGGCATGGGCAAAAGCTATCAGCTTTTTAAGATCTGCTATTGAACGCGGTACAGCTACTGCTACGGGCATTTCGCGGTAAGCCGAAGCGTCGGTAGCATATAAGATCCGCATGGTTTTATCAAAATACAATTCACCTTCAAGGTCCTGGGCCAGCTGCTGTAAAGAATTGTTCATGAACGTTCTCCTTTGTTGGGCGACCGCAAATTTACTCGCTTTAAGGCTGGTTTCACGCAGAAAGGGAAAATATTAGAAATATTTCAAAAATTATGAAGTTGAAACACACCCCTTTTAATCTTTCTTTAGATGCAGCACCCAAAGGCCCCTCCGGGAAAAGATGAATTCCCTGTTTTTCCATCTGAACAAGCAGATATCAATGACTAACGCGTCTATTGGAACGGAGCGCCAGATCCCCTCGCTGAAGAGATTGCTCCGTGAAAGTTGGGAGGCTGCAGGGTATAAAACATAAACAATGATTAAAAGCAACGGGCGGATCAAAAAGTGACTTAAAATAAATAACCTCATTAAGCAACCGAAACGATTTCTAAACCGATCTTCGCGAGAGATTAAAAAAGAATTAATACGAAACTATTTTCCAAATACTTTTCATGAATACCTGCGTACTTAGTATATTGTATTTTAAACCAAAATCAGCAGGCGTATTTCACTTAGTAAAGAAAAGATGCAAAAAAATCTAAAATATCGCCATGCGCTCTGCAACACCTCCATATACTCTTTTTGTCATACTCCCGGCAGCAGCAGTCATAAATAAACTCATTAAAGAACCAAAAACTATAATGCTAAAGAAAGCTGTTTTCATTTTGTGCCTGGGTTTAACCTTTATTTCCGGCAAGGCTCAAAGCAGTATAGCCGATACTTCAGGTACAGCAGTCATTTACAAAGCAGGAGACGTTTACAACCAGTTTATTGAAAAAGAATCCCGTTTGTATAACGGTATAGAGCACCTCGGCTATTTGTACACCATTAAAGGATACGCATACTGGCTTGAAAAAATGAAAAAAGGCACGATAGTATACGATGAGCTCGAATATACCAATGTGCCTATGTTATACGATCTGGTAAAAGACCAGGTTATCATCATGCATTACAATCACATTATTATGCTCGGACTGGTGTCGGAAAAGGTAAAAGAATTTACACTGGCCGATCATCATTTCATTCGCCTTGACAGTATAGCTCACCCTTCACTTATTACCGGTTTTTATGATGAAGTATACAAAGGCCGGCTTACAGTACTTGTTAAGCGTAAAAAATTTATTGAGGAACGTATAAAAGATGAACTGGAGCGTGAGTTTTTAAAGGACGATCGTTATTTTATAGTGAAAGATGACGCTTATTACGCCGTCAAATCATATAAAACCCTTTTAACCATCTTAGATAATAAAACCACAGGAATAAAACAATACCTGCGAAAGAACAGAATAAAGTATAAAAAAGATCCTGAAACTGCCATTGCAAAGGCAACTGCTTATTACGATTCGTTAAATAAGTAACATGAGAAAACTGATACTGATTATACTGCTCACTCCTGTTTGTTTTTTAACCAGCCTTTCGGCAAAGGCGCAACAGGCAACCGCAAAAAAAGTAAGTGTTGAACTAAAAGACGTTACCATTGAAAATTTTGTAACGGAACTGGAAAACCAAACAGGTTTTCATTTCTACTATGATCCTGTTCAGTTCGAGAGCCTGCGCGTTAGCTTGTCGGTCACCAATGTATCGCTGCAACGTGTACTGGAACTGGTATTCGCCAACTCCGACTATCACTTTGCTATTCCCGAAAAAGAATCCTATGTACTGCTCACTAAAGGAACAACTATAAAAACAAGCCTTCCGCCTGGTTTCTTTTCGGGCATTACCAGCGATTCGCTGCAAAAAGATGCCATGCCTTATTATGGCGACAAAAAGAAAACCAGAACAGATGCCTCTGTAGAAAATAAGCTCTTCGAAATCGGTATCAAGAACAACAATCCCGGTCAGGGTAACGTGGCACTGGCAGGTTATATACGCAACATAAAAACCGGCGAGCCGGTTGCAGGCGCTATTGTAACATCCGGCTCAATAAGCGCTGCCACCGACCAGTATGGATATTATTCCATTACCCTGCCCAAAGGCAGACAGGTACTCAGCATTCAGGGAATAGGTATGAAAGATACCAGAAGACAGATCATACTGTATTCAACCGGCAAATTTGATATTGATATGAACGAGCGTGTTACTTCATTAAAAGAAGTAATTGTTTCTGCTCAAAAACTGGCCAATGTGCGAAATGTACAACTGGGTACTGAGCGGCTAACCATCAGATCCATTAAACAGATGCCGGCTATTTTTGGTGAAGCTGATATTTTAAAAGCCGTACTAACGCTGCCCGGTGTAAAAACAGTGGGTGAAGCCAGCACGGGCTTTAACGTACGAGGTGGCTCTGCCGATCAAAACCTTATTCTTTTTAACGACGCTACCATCTATAATCCTTCGCATTTTTTCGGTTTCTTTTCTGCCTTCAATCCAGAAGTAGTAAAAGACGTGGAATTATATAAAAGCAGTATTCCCGCGAAATATGGCGGTCGCCTTTCTTCAGTATTGGACATCAGCAGCCGCGAAGGCAATAAGAAAAATTTTGCCGGAACAGCCGGCATAGGCATGCTCACCAGCCGGCTTACCATTGAAGGACCTATACAGAAAGATAAAACTTCTTTTATTCTGGGCGGAAGAACTACCTACGCCAACTGGCTGTTGCAATTATTACCGGATCAATATAAAAACAGTAAGGCTTCTTTTTACGACGTGAACCTGAACATCAGCCACCAGTTTAACAATAAAAATAACCTGTACATAACCGGTTATTTCAGCAAAGACCGTTTCAACCTTAACAGCGATACTTCATATAGCTATGGTAACGGGAATATCTCTGTTAAATGGAAACACATTTTCAACAATAAGCTAACTTCTGTACTTACAGGCGGCTATGATCATTACAACTATGGCATCAAAGGCGAAACCAACGACATAAATGGTTATCAGCTGAAATTCGATATTAACCAATATATTTTTAAAACTGATTTTAACTGGTATGTTAATGCCAATCATACTATTGATTTTGGCCTTAGCTCTATCCGTTATCTGCTGCATCCCGGCACATATGAACCATATGGATCAGCATCGCTGGTTGTAAAAGACGAGGTAGAAGCAGAGCATGCCATGGAAAGCGCTGCCTACCTCAGCGAAAAATGGAACATTACCAATGAGCTGTCGATTCAGGCCGGCATTCGTTATTCGGTATATAATTACCTGGGGCCGAAAAGTATTAATGAATATGCACCGGGATTGCCTAAAACAGAAGACAATGTGCTGCACGTAAATGACTACAACAAAAATAAATTCATCAATACCTATAAAGGTCCTGAATATCGCCTCGCCGTACGGTATAGTTTAACTTCAAGCCTTTCGGTAAAGGCAGGTTACAATTCGCTGCGGCAATACATTCACATGCTGTCGAACACTACGGCTGTTTCACCTACAGATATCTGGAAGCTCAGCGATCCCAATATCAAACCGCAGTATGGCGATCAGGTATCGCTGGGGTTGTATAAGAACTTTAAGTCCAATACTATTGAAACATCCACCGAAGTATATTATAAGAATATAAAAGACTATCTGGATTATAAAAGCGGCGCCCAGCTGGTATTAAACCATCATATCGAAACCGATGTGATCAATACAAAAGGTAAAGCCTATGGCGTAGAAATAATGGCAAAAAAACAAAACGGAAAACTGAATGGCTGGATCAGTTATACATGGTCGAGAATACTGCTGAAAATGGATGATTCAACTGCCGGAGAAGTTATTAACGGAGGCAAATATTATCCGGCCAACTACGATAAACCGAACGACCTGACTATGGTTGGCAATTACCGGTTCAGTCACCGTTTTAGTGTTTCAATGAACGTTACCTACAGCACCGGTCGCCCTATTACATTACCTATTGGCCGTTTTTATTATGCAGGCTCATGGAGAGCATTGTATGCCGATCGCAATGCTTACCGCATACCCGATTATTTCAGAACCGATTTATCTATAAACGTTGAAGGCAACCATAAAGTAAAACAGAAAACACATAACTCATGGACCTTTGGTGTTTATAATTTAACCAGTCGTAAGAATCCGTATTCGGTATACTTTGTTTCAGAAAACGGTGTGGTTACGGGATATAAGCTGTCTATTTTTGGCAGTGCCATACCCTTCGTGAATTATAATATCAGGTTTTAAAAGCTATAACATGAGAAAGATTTTATACTGCTGCATGGCGATACTGATTATGTGCTGTAAAGACAGGTACGAACCGCCTGTGAGCTCGCCCCAAACCGGGTACCTGGTAGTGGAAGGTTATATCAGCGCCACCGGCCCTGCCGAAATTCATTTATCACGCACCATTCCTTTGGCGGATTCGGTAAGACTCACTACTGAAGCACTGGCAAAGGTAGCAGTACAGGGCAATGACAATAGTAATTACTCCCTTACAGAAAGCAGCAAAGGTCTTTATACTACTACTGTTAATCTTAATGCCAGCAAACTTTATCGCCTGTATATTAAAACAAAAGATGGTAAAGAATATGCGTCAGATTATGTGAAGGTAAAAACAGCTCCGCATATTGACAGTGTAAGCTGGACCCGCGATACCAGCGGTGTAAAAATATGGATCAATACCCACGACCCGCAGAACAATACATGGTATTATCGCTGGGAAACAGAAGAAACCTGGGAGTTTCATTCCAGGTACTATTCCGTACTGGATTTTTCATACGACTCCGATGGAGAGATCAACGGAGTAAAATATCGCCGGCCCGACCATCAGGTAGACACAACAATATACTACTGCTGGCGTAATGAAAATTCTTCCAATATATTGCTGGGTTCTTCTGCCAAATTAAGCCAGGATATTATCCACCAGCAACTGATCTTAATTCCGACTGACGACTGGAAACTCAGTGTGTTATATTCAGTTAATGTAAAACAATATGCCCTGAGCAAGGAAGAGTATGAGTATTTGCAAAAGATGAAAAGCAACAGCGAAGCCACCGGATCCATCTTCGACAAGCAACCTTCTGAGCTGGTAGGAAATATTCATTGCACAACAAAACCCCAGGAGCCGGTCATCGGGTTCATAGGCATCGCCAATCGCTATGAACAAAGAATATGGATCAAAAATTCCGAGGTTCCGAACTGGCATTACTATCAAAGCTGTGAGTTTATGGAAATACCCGTTGATTCGGCAAAGTATTATCCTCAATTCACGCCGCTTAATTTTTCAGGGCAGGGTCGTTACTTCGGCGCCGAAGGTATTTGTGTTTTATGTACCCTGCGTGGCGACAATAAAAAACCTTTATTCTGGCCTTAATCATTTAATCTGTTAAGCAGATGCTGATCATGAAATTATTTTATTGCAGTTTATCAGGTAACATGAATCATAAAAAAGTCATTGCTTCAATTATAGCCGGCTTACTATTTTGTTCTGTTCAACTCAAAGCGCAGGACATTAATTCAGTTATACCTGCACGATTTGAACAATATTCTAAAATAAGCCAGCCCGAAAAACTGTTTGTTCATACCGACAAGAACTTTTACCTGGCGGGTGAAATTTTGTGGTTCAAAATATATAATGTAGATGCGTTGCTGCAACCCGCCAGCTTAAGTAAAGTAGCCTTTGTTGAAATTCTCGACAGGGAAAACAAGCCGGTAATGCAGGCAAAAATTTCCCTGGAGCAGGGCAAAGGCAACGGATCGTTTTATTTACCGGTTTCTATCAACTCAGGCGATTATCGCCTGCGGGCATACACAAACTGGATGAAAAATTTCCCGGTAGAATTGTATTTCGACAAACCGGTAACCATCGTTAATTCATTAAAAACATTACCCCCTACGGCCACCGATACCGCTGTACACTATTATGCTGCATTTTTTCCCGAAGGAGGCAATCTGGTGAAGAATACAGAAAGTAAAGTGGCCTTTCAGGTAACCGATCAGCATGGTAAGGGCATCGACTGTAGTGGCGTAATACTTTCAGAAAATAACGATTCGCTGGTAACCTTCCAGTCACTGAAATTCGGTATGGGTCATTTTCTGTTTACACCCACTGCCACCCAACATTATAAAGCTCTGGTTATATTACCCAATGGGCATAGCCTGTTACAGGAATTACCGGCAGTTTATGCACAGGGATATGTAATGCAATTGAAGGAAGAAGCTTCGGGTAATATTAGAGTAACAGTTACCGGAAAATCATTGGCTCAGCAACAGGTCTTTCTGTTTGTATATTCAAAACAAACCATGCAGGTAGCAGATAAACAGCCGCTGGAAAATGGTGTTGCTACTTTTTCAATTGATAAGAATAAGCTGGCAGATGGCATTTCAACCATCACTATCTTTGATGAACAGCAACAGCCTGTGTGTGAGCGTTTGTATTTTAAAAAGCCTGAACAGATTTTGTCAGTTACAGCTCAAAGCAACGCACAGCAATATAAAACGCGCAAAAGAGTCGCCTTGTCGATCCTGACCCAACTTACTAATAAGCAAAATAAAATACCTGCAAATCTTTCTCTGTCGGTATACCGGGCAGATTCATTGCAGGCTCCTGATGCAGGATCTATTCTAAGTTATCTATGGCTCACTTCAGACCTTAAAGGGAACATCGAATCACCCGATTATTATTTCTCAGATAATAGTGATGAGGTAAAAGAAGCTACCGACAATCTGTTACTGGTACATGGCTGGCGTCGTTTTAACTGGACCGAAGTATTAAGCGGCAAACCACCGGCTTTTGAATATGTACCTGAATTTGATGGCCACATTATTTCCTGTAAACTAATAAACAATCTTACCGGAAGCCCGGCGGCAAATATCAGTAGCTGGTTATCGATACCCGGCATACAGTTGCAGTTCTATAATGGTTCAACCAATAAGGAGGGAAAAGTATATTTTGATGTAAGGGATTATTATGGTCAGAATGAAATTATTGTGCAAACCAATGCCCCCGACAGTAATTACCGGTTAGATGTATTAAATCCGTTTTCAGAAAGATACAGTACTGCTCCCCTACCCTCTTTTGAATTACCGGCAGCAGCACAAGAGGCGCTTAACCGGCACAACATCAGCATGCAGGTGCTTAATACATATGACGCCAATAAATTAAGCCGGTTTGAAATACCGGCTATTGACACAGTACCCTTTTATGGAAAACCTTTTAACAGATATAAGCTGGATGATTACACCCGCTTTACCACCATGGAAGAAGTATTGCGTGAATATGTGCCTGAAGTAGCTGTACGGCGATATGGCGGGCAGCTGCATCTCAAAGTATTTGACTGGGATCTCAGGGAGTTTTATCCTACCGACCCGCTTATACTGCTGGATGGTGTTAAAGTAAATAATCAGATCATTATGGATTACGATCCGCTGAAAGTAAACAAACTTGAGGTCGTTTGTAATAAATACATTAAAGGCGATTTTATGTACGATGGTATTGTAAACTTTACCACCTACCATGGCGATATGCAGGACCTTAAGCTCGATTCAAGAGCCGTGATCCTTGATTATGAAGGTTTACAATTGAAGCGGGAGTTTTATTCACCGGTTTATAAAACAGAAGACCAGGCCTTTAGCCGGTTACCCGATTTCAGAAATGTATTATACTGGTCGCCCGATATAGAAACTGATACGGCGGGTCATGCCGATGTTGAATTTTATACTTCTGATCTAAAAGGAAAGTATGTAGCTGTATTGCACGGCATAGATGCTCAGGGCCATGCAGGCAGTTGTTATTTTGCGTTTGATGTTACTGATAAATAACAGAAGAATAAAAAGGCTTCGGGAGTTGTATTAAAACAATCCCGAAGCCGGTACTTCACAAGTGTGCCTGGAATAAATGGCACAGGAATCCTCTCAATAAAACATGGCACAAAGCCTATTCTTAATTGAACCATTACATGTCATACATCTGATTTTTGATTGATCAGAAACGCCGCTTCCACCAGTGCTTCCATTTTTTCATAGAAGTAAATATGGTCGTTGCGTTTTTGACCATCCTGTGAAATGCTACGGCTGCTGCTTACAATTTCCACCATCCAGCTCCATAATATTTCACGCACTTCCTGTAAATGATAACACTCAAAAAAGTTTTCGATCGTTAACCGTGGATTTTGCCGCTCCTCTTCATTCAATCGAAGAGGCAGGTTATGCCAATCAGGGTGTTTGTTATGTGCCCGCATATTAAGCTGGTTAAATGTGAAGGAATAAATATTACCAACAGATCTACCGGCTAATAAAATATAGCCTTGTGCTGTTGCCCCTGATGTGTAAATGATGCGCAAACGTGGTTTCGTATCGCTACGGATTGTAAATTGCCACGTTCGAAGGAATAAAACCGGGAATGCGTAATTGCATCCGCCAAGTAAATGTGTAAACGAAGATAGCGAAAAATAAATATGATGTAGTATAACCCAGCTAAAAAATTGAAAAAAAATTTCATCTTGATGTCTAATACACTAACCATTGTCTGCTAATCACGAGATATTAAAAGCCTTTGGCGCTAACCTGCGCCGTATCAGAAATGAAAAAGGGCTGAGCCAGCGCGATTTATACGCCCTTTGTAATATTGACAACGCTGAGATCAGCAGAATGGAAAATGGAGAAGTAAATGTTACCCTTAACACATTAGCTCAGCTGGCCGAAGCATTGGATATTCCCGCCTGGATGCTGCTCAAACAGTAACACTTCAAAGGTGAAACAGTAAAGCTATCGCACATAAGTAATAGCATAAAAAAACCCCCGATCGGGGGTCTGAGGTCTTTTAACGCATACCTTTCAAGGTGTTTGTAACAGGGCTTTCATAATATTGGATTAACTAACCTTAACAGGTTCTGAATAACAATTCGATCTTTCTCATAAGATAGTGGATCAAAACGGGGCCCGGTCAATAAAGGCTATTGGATTTTTGTAAACCAAATTTATTTCGCCAGCGGCAGCTTTCTGAGCATTGTTTAAAACAGTTTTACAAAATGATCAGTATGTTTATTATCATCTAAGGGTGTTTCTGTATACAAAGGACCACCGGAAATACCTTATGAATTTGCCAAACAATGTTATTAACATTGTTGCTGCAATGTAGGAAAATGCAGATAAATCACGGGCACTCTCGAAGCATCTTTTAGCGTTGAAACATATATAAAGTTGGAAACCGTTTTTCAAAAGTTGTAACTTACATAACACTTTATCCCACGAACCTTTTCATTAATTCGTGCCAGGTACTACATTTCTTCACTTAAAAAACCTGGTTTATGTTTATTGTTGTTAACCACACTATTTACGAGCCCAACACATTCATGAACATTGTGCAGCAGAACACAGTGCTGCCGGAAGGATTAACACTCCATGGCTATTATCCGGCGCCTAATTTTGAAAGGGCTACCTGTTTATGGGAAGCACAGGATATATCGGAAGTACAGGACTTTCTCGACAGAGCATTTGGCTCGATTGTAAAAAATGATTACATGGTAGTAAATGAAGAAGCGGCCATAGGATTGCCGGCCCATATCTTTTAAACTCAGGGCGTGTCACGGCTCGTTTTATCACGCCGGCCCACCGGCCACTTTCAGGATCCCGTGGCACGCTTAATACTAACTTTCTGACCTTACAGACTTTTCAAGAAGATGCTCAACAGCCCATTGCTGTACTTTGGGAAACGCAATGCCAAACCAGGCAGTATATTTTTGAGGATGCGATAACAGCGATGAATGTATTTCATCCAGATTTTTATAGCAGTAATCCTTTACCTCCATTGGGTCGGGAGTCATTCTTCCTTCATAAATTCCAACAAAAACATGGTCAAATTCGTGTTCTGTTAACCCATGTTCAAATTCACACTGATAAACAAAATCAAAGATTTTTTCAAGCGAAGTGGTAAAACCCATTTCTTCATGCAGGCGGCGTGTAGCTGCATCCTGCGTGTCTTCACCCGGCAACGGGTGGCTGCAGCAGGCATTGGTCCATAAACCGCCGCTATGGTACTTGCCCAAAGCCCTCTGCTGCAATAGCATTTCACCTTTATGATTGAAAATAAAAACGCTAAAAGCTCTGTGCAGAACGCCTTTCCGGTGGGCTTCCATTTTTTCCATTGCGCCCATCGGTTCATCCTGGTCATTCACCAATATCACATCGGTTGGTTTTGTCATGATACAAAGTTGCTAAATTAATTTTAATTCATACTATTCACCTGTTCGAAACCAAACATGATGCTACCGTATGGAAAGATGAGATCATAGTCCGGGTATTACGTTGGCTTTTGAATGTGTTGCAAATAATATAAGCAACATATAAGCCAGAATAGCCCGGTTACGGCATAAATCATGTATCCGGCATAATGCCGGCAATGGTTTTAACTTTCTATTTATCAATCTGGGACAACCGAAAACATGACGCGCAAACCCAGTATGGGCGCCGTTTTCCGAAGAAATGAAATTAACAGAGGGATAATATTCATGAAAAGCAAAAATTTCCGCACACGACTTTCACCCCGAACAGCTTGCCCGGCAAATATGTATACAGGCATTGAGTAAATGCTAATAGTTTCTCCGGCTTCTGAGTTCCGGGCGCCGCTTAATGACGCTCAATCTGCGTTTTCAATAGTTTACGTGCAAAGTGAATGCGGCTCTTGATTGTACCCAACGGCTCACCCAGCATGTCAGCGATCTCATGGTATTTAAAACCATCGAAATAAAGCAGAAAAGGATTTCTGAAAATCTGTGGTAAGTTATGGATAGCTTCCTGGATATCTTTCAATCGCAAATTAGACTCGGCATTATTGGCAACAACACTTTGTGTTTGATTGATCAAAAAATCATTAGGAGTACTATCAAAAATAGTATTCTGTTTAACTTTTCGCCGATAATTATTAATAAAGATATTCCGCATTATAGTATAGAGCCAAGCCTTAATATTAGTGCCCACGCTATACTTGTCCTTATTGGCCAGTGCACGATACAGGGTTTCCTGAAACAGGTCTTTCGCAGCTTCTGAGTCTCTCGTCAAGGTTATTGCGAACGGCTTCAAAAACTCCGCATTGTTTACCAGCATTTGATTAAATTCAACCGTCGACATAAAAAAGTTGTTTAAATAAATACACCCCAAATTTAAACATATATTGGATACGGGAAAAATCTAAGAGATTAATAATTCCATAATAAAAATCACACCAGCAAAAGGAATAAGACAATCATCAAAAGTGTGACCCCTAAAGGAATGACGATTGATAAACCGAAATATTTGTTAAGAAAAATAAAAAAGCAGGGAAAAAGAAAATATTATAATTATGCCTAAAGTGTAGCGGCGAATTCCAGTACTTCGCTTAAAGACCTTTTAAGAAGAACGCCGGAAGGAAGCTTTTTAAAATTGCACTGAGTCAACTGACCCGAGATAACAACCTGAACCTGTGGAGCATGTTGGCGGATCTTGGCAAGAAATTTCTCAAAATTAAAATTACCGGCAACACAGGTGAAATGGGTATATAGATAATCGGGTTGTTTATTGCTGATGATGAATTCCAGATCATGAAATGGTACATTGGCTCCCAGGTAAATAACCTCTACTCCCCGGCTTTTCAATAGGTAATACGTGTAAAGCAATCCTAATTCATGGTATTCACCTTCAGGCAGAAAAAGGATCACCTTTTTGTTTACGGAAATATGCGATACAACGCTTTCAATACCTACAATCAGCTTTTGCCTGATGATATTGGTAACAACATGCTCCTGAGCGGGGTGTATATGGCTCGCCTGCCATAAAATGCCTATTTTATCAAGAAAAGGAAAAATGAGAAAGCTAATAGTTCTGTCGATGCCTTTGGCCATGATATAATTGTCCAGCACATCCTCAAACCTCTCTAAATCAAGGTCAATCATGTATTGTAGCAGGTCATTTACCAATCTTTCCTGCTGTGCTTCGATATGGGAGAGAGAAACGATCTTTTCCCGCACTTCCTGGGAGCTCATTTTATCGATATGGGAAATTTTATACCCATATTTATTAAGCAGTGCGATATTTAGCACAATCTTCAACTCCTCATTAGTGTAATACCGAATGTTGGTAGAAGTTCGCTGTGGCCGCAAAAAAGAATAGCGTTGTTCCCAGATGCGAATCGTATGGGCTTTAATGCCCGACAGATTCTCAAGATCCTTTATGGTAAACGCATTCATATATGTTATCTACAAAATGCAATATTAAATTGTTTAAGTAAATACAAAGAATGTTTAAACCAGAAGCATTTATAGAACTGTATTCCAATGAGATAAATAATGGAAAATTCAGTTAAAGGACCGTTTACAAAAGCTAAGCCCTTTTTCTTATTGATTGATTTACAGATACTGAAGAAATCCGTTTGCCCGAAAACAGCACTGGAAGGTATAAAGTAATAGCCTGTTTGTTTTTGCGTATGTAGTTTCTGATAACTGCAAAAACCAGAAAAAGATATAGTGTGCCTATTACCAGAAACAACACATGAAATTTTCTTAAAAAAATAGAGCGGAATGATAAGCCATCGGTTCTTTCCTTACCTATAAACAGATAAAGGGTATTTTTTATCAGGGGCATCAGCACTGGTATTTTTCCCCAGTTGGTATATCTTACCCCTGCGTAGCGATAATTATTATCATAATCGGCCGGGACCTGGTTCTTGTAATAATTCCAGTTACTTCCTACCTCGGCAAAGCTGGCAAGGTTGCCATCGGGCTTTTTAAAATACAGATCATAAGTGCCATCAAGTACAACCCAGCCTTTTGCAGTTTTCGCTTCTACCAGTATATGGCCTCCATAAAAGCCATTTACCTTCATCTGGGCTATACGATTTGGTATTTTTAATCTGTTCAATAATGAGCTTAGAATATAAGCATAGCTGCCACAGGCTCCACTGGTCGTCATTAAATCATAAGTAACAGGATGAATGAGAGAGGGTTTTATAGCGGGGATTTCATTATTGTTGAATATGGCTGCACGGCCCTGGCCTAAATAGTGAGTTACATGCAGGCTTTGCAGAAGAATGGCTTCCTCGGTTGAACCTTGGTTTGCCGTTTGATCTTTTACATGTTGAGCCAATGCTTTGAACAACTGATCTTCATAGCTATCTTCCATGTAAAAGTACAGAAGGGAAGCTAACAGAAAACCATTAACAAAAAACAGTGCATGCCTGCTTTGCCATACTTTACGAATAAAGCCAAAATTGTTTCTCAATTCCACAGGTTCTGATTTAGGGGTAAGTAAAAGATAAATCGCACATTCATACTAAATCATAACCTTTCTACGGTTTTATAATCGCTTTACATAGATTGGATTAGTATAATGCAGCGTTTAGACTTTAATCAGGGTGCAAAGTTTAATTTTTGTAATAAACAATCCAGCGGCTTTAACATTTTTTTTACAAATTGAACACAATAATTCAGCACGCCCCGCATCATATTAGACATAACAGTAATGCAGATAACGTGTGAAAGAACATATTTATTTGTTGGAAAAATAAAAGATCATAAAATATAACGATGACCTAGGGGGAAACTTCTAGAGAAGGATTCAGCAATTGTCCGCTGTCAAGAAGGGATTGTATAGGATCCATAATATCCGGAGAAGAACGAAGGGCATTTAAATGTCGAAAATGATGGCAGTCTGTGCCCAGCAAATTAACATATTGCTTATTAATGAGGTAATGCGCGAGTTGTAAAGAAGCTTTTCCGTAGTAGCCTGCCAGCGACAAAATATTCACCTGAAAGTAGCATCCGGCAGCTTTCAGTTCGTCGTACCATTTTTTATCAGCCATAAAATAAAGATACCGCTCAGGATGGGCCAGTACAGGCTGGTATCCCTTCATTTGCATATTGAAAAGCTTCTCTTTAAAATTAAGCGGGGTAGTAACGAATGAAAATTCAACCAATACCCAGTTATCGTGTAATGTGAGCAAAGGGGTATCGGTTTGTAGCAGTTCGTCGAAGTGTTCGTCTAAAAAGTATTCAGCGGCCGGTTTAAGAGATGCCTTGAAATTATTCTCCAGGAAAGCGTATTGCAACTTCGCGTAGGCTGAAGTTATAGTTGCAGCATTATTCTTATACATGTCCCACAAAATATGCGGGGTAGTAATAAATTGTTTGTATCCCAGCTCCTGTAATCCTGAGATCAATTGTATGGAGGTTTCTATATCGGGTGAGCCGTCATCAATACCTGGCAGCAAATGCGAATGCATGTCGGTGCCTATACCGCTCAGATCAACCGATACTTTGCTCTTTTTTTTGAAAATAGAAAACATGCGATTCCCCCTATATAATTCAGCCAATAAAGCTACGCAACCGGAGAATATAACTGTGAAAATTCCCGGTATACTTTTTCAATTCCTTCACGCAGGCCAGTGGAAGCCTTCCAACCCAGATTGTTCAGTTTTTGTACATCCATCAATTTGCGCGGCGTACCATCGGGTTTTGACAGATCATGCTCAATAGAGCCGGTATACCCTACTACCTCTTTTACCAGTAATGCAAGGTCTTTTATGGTTATATCTTCGCCGGTGCCAATATTTATCAGCCCTGGCTCATTATAATTTTGCATAAGGAAAAAGCAGGCGTCTGCCAGATCATCAGCGTGTAAAAATTCACGTCTTGGCTGTCCTGTTCCCCACATGGTAACAGATGGTTCGTTTTGCAGTTTAGCCTCGTGAAATTTTCTGATCAGGGCAGGCAATACATGTGAAGTTTCCAAACTATAATTATCATTAGGACCATACAGGTTGGTAGGCATTACTGAAATAAAATTACAACCGTACTGGTCACGATATGAATCGCACATTTTAATACCGGCAATTTTGGCAATAGCGTAAGGTTCATTGGTATATTCTAATGGCCCGGTTAATAAATAATCTTCTTTAAGCGGTTGCGGCGCCATTTTCGGGTATATGCAGGAAGAACCGAGGAACATAAGCTTTTTAACGCCGGTAGCCCAGGAGTTATGGATAATATTGCTCTGTATCATTATATTATCGTAAATGAACTCAGCACGATAGGTGTTATTGGCCAGAATACCACCTACTTTCGCAGCGGCGAGAAATACATAATCTGGCTTTTCCTGTTGCATAAAATCTGCTACAGCCTGCTGATTGCGTAAATCAAGCTCAGCAGATGTGCGAAGCAGTAAATTATTAAATCCTTCTTTTTGCAGTTTCCGTACAATGGCAGACCCTACCATGCCGCGATGGCCGGCAATATATATTTTATCGGTTTTCTTCACGTGAATATGAAATATTAAATGTGAAATTATAATTAATAACTACCGCATCTGCAATAAAAAATCTTATGCCGCGATTTATTCAAACTGATTCCGCACATAATAGCCAGACTCCTGCAGTAATTTATCTTTTTTAAACAGGTCAACGTCATTAGCCATCATTTCCTTTACAAGAGCCGGCAGATCGTAGGCTGGCTTCCAGCCCAGTTGCGTTTGCGCTTTTGAAGGATCGCCAATTAACAGATCAACTTCAGTAGGCCGGTAATATCTTTTGTCCACTGCAACTACTTCTTTTCCGATTTCTATCTGATAGTCAGGATTATTGCACGCTACTACTACGGCTGTTTCTTTTTCATCTTTTCCTTTAAATTCCAGTTCTACACCAACTTCGGCAAAAGCCATCCGAACAAATTCACGCACCGGCGTAGTTACACCGGTTGCAATAACATAATCTTCAGGCTTTTCCTGTTGCAATATCAGCCACATGGCTTCAACGTAATCTTTTGCATGGCCCCAGTCGCGCTGCGCATCAAGATTACCCAGATAAATCTTGTCCTGCAGCCCTAATGCTATTTTTGCTACTCCTCTTGTGATCTTCCGGGTTACAAAAGTTTCACCGCGTAAGGGCGATTCATGGTTAAAAAGAATCCCGTTTACAGCATACATGCCGTAGGCTTCGCGATAATTTACAGTGATCCAGTAAGCGTATAATTTGGCAACAGCGTATGGTGAGCGCGGATAAAAAGGCGTTTTTTCCGATTGCGGCACGGCCTGCACCAATCCGTACAATTCAGATGTTGATGCCTGATATACCTTGGTTCTTTTGGTCAATCCCAGCAATCGTACAGCTTCCAGTATCCGCAATGTTCCTATGCCATCAGCATTTGCAGTGTATTCAGGCGTTTCAAAACTTACATGCACATGGCTCATGGCGGCCAGGTTATAAATTTCATCGGGCTGCGTTTCCTGAATAATACGGATCAGATTGGTTGAATCGGTCAAATCACCATAATGCAACTTAAAGTGTATATTTTTTTCGTGCGGGTCCTGGTATAAGTGATCAATTCTTTCAGTATTGAATAAAGAGCTTCGCCGTTTAATGCCATGCACAATGTATCCTTTTTTCAATAACAAGTCGGTTAAATATGCGCCGTCTTGTCCGGTTACGCCGGTAACCAATGCTACTTTTGCCATATGTTAATTGCGTTGAATTGTAATATTTTTCTTATTGGTTTTAGCCAGGTAGTAAAAAAATAAGGTTTAAGTTGATTTAACTTCCAGGCCATGGCATCTTCTTTATTTGCTTTGAACCTGTTTTTAAGCGATGCGTTGCTCACTCCGCCACCACGCATTTTTACCAGCACTTCAGGTATATATTGGGCACAGGCGTTGTGCTTTAACAACATCCTCAACATCAGCTCATAATCAGCTGCAGAACGAAGTGAGGTGTTAAATAAGCCGGCTTTTTCGTACATATGCCTGCGTACAAAGAACGTAGGATGTGGTGGCATCCATCCGTAATACAGGTATCTTTTTTTAAAAGTGCCCGCCTTCCAGGTGCGGATGACAACATTTGTATTGTTCTGTTTTACGTATTGAAGATCGCCATAAACCACCTCTACAGCAGGATCTTCAAAAGCTTTTGCAACTTTTGATAAAACAGTCGGTGCTGTATAAAAATCATCAGAATTTAAAATGCCTATAACATCTCCTGTGGCCAGTTGCACTCCTTTGTTCATGGCATCGTATATACCATTATCCTTTTCAGAAATAACTTTAGCAATATGCGAAAATTCATTAGCTATTGCGAGTGTATTATCTTTCGATAACCCATCTACAATAATATGTTCAATGAAGGGATGTTCCTGATTCGCTACGCAGGTTAACGTATCGCGCACAGTTGTTGCACTGTTGTAAGTGGCTGTAATGATAGAGACTTTCATTTTGCTTACCAAAGTTCTTTACCTTTTAAGGGCAACAAAAAGCGCAACCAATGAAATAAGAATAGAAACCGCTAATAGCCAAGGCGCAATACCAGGTTTTGCAGATGATTGTTCTAACATTCCAGAGCTGCTACTACCTGTTTTGTTCACATCAGCGCCAAATTGCACTGCTATGGCAATAGCTATACTATTTGTATGAGAAACAGATAAATTAAAACCGGGATAGACTGGCTTACCTTCCGGTTCGTGATCTATAACAATTGTGTTGAACGGTCTGTTTTTTATTGAATTATCAGCCTTTACAATTGCCTCCTTAGCAGCAAATAAACCAGCAAACGAAGCATATGGCGCGGGTTGTAAAATACAATATGCTATTTCTGATGAAGAAAAATTCATTTTATAAAATTCATTGTCCCTGAAGTCGTTCGTTTTAGGCATATTGTCAACTTCTTCGATATCGATACCTACACTCCTGCCGGCTTCGTAATTGCCTGCTAATAGAAAATTACCATTAGCAACAATATTCTTTATTTCAGAAACAGAACCGGAGCCGTTACCATCGCCTTTTACTTTCTGTAAAAGAGTCCCAAATCTTTTTATACTTGAGTAATCTTCCACAACGATTCCTTCTTCAGCCAGTTTTGCATACATTCTATGCAATGTTATAGAACTGCTCACAGATGTGCGGTCGATAACTGTATCAACAGAGATCTCCCCCGCGGGTACCCGTATAAAACCAGCAATTATATCCTTTATTTTCTCTTCCATAACCTTAAAAACCTTTCAGGCAACTTTGGCAAATATAACCTTCCTTTCCTTCGGGTGAAATGCTTTTTACAAAACCCACATCACTCAATTCTTCTTCCAGTGATTTATTGCATTTATAACAGAGAATCTCTTTTACTGAATAGGAATGATGCTTTGCCCTGTAGGATTCCAGCCTGTCTTTTAGTTCTTTCAAAAAAATGGCTACCTGTTTTCCTTCAGTTACACGATGATCGAAAGTGCAACTGAGTATGCATCTTTGCAGCTTTTCGTCAATAGCCGAAACACCTAAAATTGCACTGTTCATCATGTTTACCAGCGGCCTGAAAAACGCTACACCTTCCGATGACAGATCCGTAATCGTAAATGAAATATCTGTAAGGTCATCAATTTTCAATGTATCATCAAGATAGCGGTTCGACAGCATCATTATATCTTCTTCAATATCTGCAATACCTTTTTCAGCTGAACCATTAACCTTTAACACTTTTAATCCCTTATCAATATCAATCGCAAAGCCCACATTCACATCATTGTAATAAGCTATTCCGTCTCCTGTAAAATATGCATTTAACGCGGGGAATTTTTTTAACAATCTGCCAGTTTCATAAATAATTACCGGTAGCAGGGAATTCTTAAAATATTTAAGCGACCGGTTAAGATGAACAAAGATACCTTCCGTTTCTACAATCGAATTAATAGTACTCGTAAGACCAGTAGATTGTACTTCACTTAAATACTCTATTTCGCGTTTTTTAACAGATGAGAGTTTTTCTACAATAACTTTCGAATTGTCAACGGGAAGGGCGGGTTTGTTCTGTTTGGCGGCCGCCGGTTTTTGCATTGTTTTTTTATTTGCAGCACCATTTAACCCTTTTAGCTCTTCCACATCGTGGCGGCTTACGAAATCCCGGCCTCTAAAAACCGACCTGTCAATATTCAATGATTCTATAAGCCTGACTGCTTCCAGAGAAAACATCGTTTTCCCTTCCCAATCGGTAACCTTCGAAATATTCTTTTGAATAACAGCAGGTTGAAAACCATCATACTTCTCAGTAGCAGTCGCTTTTTGAATCTCAGTTTCTGAACTAAATATCTTTGATACTATTTCATCTACCTGATAATCGCGGCCTTCCTCGCACAAATACTGAATAAACCCATCGGCTTCTGCCACCACATCGTATGTTGTTTTTGATGTTTCAAATACCAAAATAACATCACCCTTTTTCACACGTTGGCCGCTTTGAAAAGCAAGATCTACTACTGTAAGGGTTGTATCGTTTACAGCCAGCAAAGGAACCTTTATCTCCTGTAATAATCCCATTAAAAATTTTCTTTAATTTCCTTTATAATACGATGCTTTTCGGGCAGCACAGCGAGTTCAAGTGATTTTACAGCCGGTATCGGAACAGGATATGCCGCAATGCGCTTCATTTTAATTCCACTTACTTTTTCAGCAAGGGATGCTACCAGTTCGCTGCCAATGCCGGCATAGCCACTTCCTTCTTCTATTACAACCAGTTTGCCTGTATAGGTTGCAGATTCGGCAATAATATCGATCGGTAAATGTGAAATAAGCGAAGGTACAATCAGCTCAGGTTTAAAATCTGTTTCCAAAAAGATCGCCTCTAATAATGCCAGCGTTTCATCGGCCATACCACCGTACGCCACAATGGTTAAAGTGGGATCCGACACCGCCGGTTTTACACGAACCACAGGGTAGGCATCATTATTTCGCTCATACACGAAGTTGTTCAACTGATTAGTAAGTATTCTTTTACCATAATCAGTTTTATTTTCAATTACCAAAACCGGATGCTCTTCCCTGAAGATACTTTCGTATATAATTGCAGGATCAAAAAAAGTATTCAGTGCAACAGTTTTCACATTGTCAATGCCTACCAAAAATTTATCTAGCGTTTGGGAATGGGTAGGACCATATCCCCTGCGCCCGCCCATTGGCGTTCTGATAACCACCGGGCAGGTCGCTTTTTTATTGAACATGTGATAGAACTTGGAGGCATGATTCACTATCTGATCGAACGCCAGTGTTACGAAATCGCCAAACATGATCTCGCCAATGGATTTAAATCCGTTCAATGCCAGGCCATTTGAAATGCCCGTTATTGCCGCTTCAGATATAGGCGTTGAAAAAACACGGTCTGGCCGCAATACAGATAATTCTTTCGTTACTTTAAAGGCGCCTCCATAGGGCGATAAAATATCTTCGCCCAAAAAAACCGCTCTATCGTCTGAAACAATTTTTTCCCTGAAAAATTTATTGATCAGTTCAACCTGCCGTTTACCAATCGACTCAAGCGGGCTCCAGTTATTATCAGAAACGATTTCGTGCTTCTGATAATAATTCTCAAGAGGTGTTTCGTGCTCCTGCAAAATTTCATCTACCAGGGCATCAATTTCCTGATTAATGACGTCCAGATACCTGTTATAATAATCAGGGGACTCCTCACTGAGGGTATTGAGGAAATCTTTTTTTCTGAATTGTTCTACCTCTGCTTTATCACGGTCATCATCTCCCTTTGAGTGGGCATTCAATCTATATGTATTTACCAGGAAAAAACCTGGTTTTACAGAAGAACGTACGTATTCAATTGCAGTTTGAGCTTTACTGATCAATGGCTCAGGGTTGCAGGTATCACCTTCAAAAGTTTGAATGCCAAATGCAGCTGCTCTTGATAAAATGTCTCCCGCAAGATTGATATGCTGAGGGGTTGATTGGGCATAAAAGTTATTTTCACATACAATCAACAGAGGTACTTCCCATTTGGAAATAATATTCATTGTTTCGTACAGTGCACCTTCGCCTAAGGTACCGTCACCAATGAATACAATACCAATTGCATCGTTTCCCTTTAGCTTATTCCCCAGTGCATAGCCAGCCGCAACAGGAACAATTCCGCCCTGTATGCCATTGGAATAAAAATTTTTATTGCATAAATGCTGACTACTGCCTATGCCGCCCGACACGCCTGATGCTTTACCAAGCAGTTCAGCCAGCAACCCACGAATATCTCCTGTAAAGGATATATAGTGACCGTGACATCTGTGGTTTGAAAAAATAAAATCCTTCTTCTTAAGCTGTCCGGCAAATGCAACGGCAGAGAACTCCTGACCAACGCAGGTGTGAACAGTTCCATTCAGTTTTCCTGCAGAAAACAATTCAAGAAATTTTTCCTCCACACGGCGTATGGTCAACGCCTCCTTTATTAATCTATGATTTATGATTTTTGCAATCATTAATGCTATTAAATTTTGTAACCGGTAAACAAAAGACTAGTTAATGTTTCTTTCTATAACGGGTATCGCCGGGTTCCCTTTATAAATTATATAGGGTTTCAGATTGCTTTCCGCCACAGAATTAATGCCAAGAATACTATGCGATTTACAGGTTACACCGCCGAAAACCACAGCTTTTGCCCCAATCCATACTCCATCTTCGAGAATAATAGGGAATGAAATAAAATCAAAAGTTTCGCGGGTATGATCGTGGCTGCCTGTAAGAAGCAAAGCACCTTGCGATAGCGTAACGTTGTTACCAATAAAAACCTCCGACAAATTATCTATCCATACATCTTCACCGATCCAGCTATGATCTCCAATTGCAAGCTTCCAGGGATATTTAATATTTATAGCAGGCTTAATTACTACCCCCTTGCCAATTTTAGCCCCAAACATTTTTAACAAGGCAACCTTTAATGAGGAAATTATATTGAAAGGGTTCTTAAAGAAAACTATATTAACAAAATACCAAAGCATCTGCTTAGGTTTTGAGGCACCTATACGAATAGTAGAGGTATATAAAGCGTTGTTTACCTGTTTTACGGGTGATCTCATTGAAATAAATTAAAATACTGCTTTTTCAAACCAGGATTTTCAATGAATAAATGTGCAAATTGCCATGCGCCTTTAGCCCATTCATCAAATTCGTTTTGGTTCCATGATGCCACTTCTTCAATGATCTGTGCAAATTTCGCAGGATCGTTTAATGAAATATCCCATCCTGCTTTTTGCGCAGCCAACTGAAGCCATGGCGTTTGGTCACTTATAACAACAGGTCTACCTGATAGCAGCGACTCAAATATTGAATGTCCGAAGTTTTCACCCTGTGTAGGCAACACAAATAAATGATGTTCCTTTATCTTCGGTTTAACCTCCTCATTGCTTACTGCTCCCAGATAATTTACTTCGATATTCGCCGGCAACTGCTGAATGGCTTTTTCGCACGCGGTCATATAATCCGGATCTTCCGCCGGACCTGCCACCGTTAATATTACGCGGCTTTTTACCTGCTGTAAAAGCTGCAGCAGGAACAGCAGATTTTTAATTGGTACAATGCGCGCAATGAAAATGCATTTCAATATACCAGGCTCTTTCTTACAACTTACAAACGTGGGTTGATCTGATTCAGGAAGGTTATCTGCAATAACTACCTTACTACCCGGGAAATAATCAAGTATGGCATTTTTTTCACGTTCATTGGTTGCATGAAAGGTGATCAGCTTATGTATTCGTAAAACTTTAAAAAGGGCAATGAAAGGTTTCTTTTTTGCTGGTTTTACCGCCAGTGCACTTTCATATAAAGCACCGCGCGGACAAAGCACCACTCTACTTTTCAATTGTCCCGTGAACTTTAACCACAGCGGATATACCACGAATTTTGGTGAAAACAGATGATTGAGATATACATAATCAGCATTTGTGCTGATTATTACCCGCTTTAGCTGACCCAACGATAAAGTGGTTTTTCGGGCATAGTAAACCTGAACATCAGGACCTAAATTCGTTATCCACTTATTTGAAGGTATGTCCTGATAAGGCTTCTGCTCACCATGGTCAGTATCAGTTGTTAACACACGAATATCAAAATCGTTTTTCAGGGCATAGGCAAAATTGGTGCATGACCTGATTGGTCCGCCAGCTTTATATCCGGGTTTAAACCAATCAACCAATACTAAAACTGTCTTTCTTTCTTTTTGTTTTAACATCCCAGACTCTGAAATAAGGCTATTATTATTCAATTTCATTTTTCTCCATCCAATACTCCAATATTACAAACAACCAGATCTCCATCCAGCGTACGGAAGTATCATTATTTAAAAAGCGTTGCCAATATGCCAGCAGGTTTTTACCGTTAATAAAATCGCGTTGAGCAATCCGCTGGAGGTGATTTTCACAAAATGAGCGCAGTTCTTTTTTCATCCAAACACTCCAGGGGAACAAAAACCCTTGTTTTTTACGATGAACAACCTCATTGGGAAGTAACCCTTGTAACGATTCTACCAACAAGCGTTTAGGATATTCAGGAAACTTGAATTGATCCGGTATTGCCAATACAAATTCTATCAGATCATGATCGAAAAACGGCTCCCGCACTTCAAGTGAAACAGCCATACTGAATTGATCAGTATCTTTTAGTAAAGTATTTTGTGTATAGCCCAGATATTCGGCAATGGAAACCTGGCTCAGCAAAGGAAAAGCTTCTAATGAAAGAGGGAGTTTATCCAATTGTTGCTCCAGAAAAGTATGTTGATTGCTGCTCCACCGGGTAAATGATTTCAATTGCCCGGCAGACATAATTCTTCTGAACTCAGGATAAAAGTACCTGATAGAGGAAGCAGGTGCTTTTAATAATTGCTTTACCCGAAGCGCTTTACTGTTATTCCCCAGTAATGATACGGCTCCCTGGCGCAACCATTTGCTGGCTCCCCATACCGGCTCATATCGTTTTAACTTCAGGTATTGTTTAAAAAAAGGATATCCTGCAAACAGCTCATCGCCACCTACTCCTGATAAAGCAACCGTAAGACCGCTTTGTTTGATTGCTTTGGATACAACATATGTGTTAACGCCATCGCCACTCGGTGTATCCATTGCATTCAGGGCATTTGTTAATTCATCCAGAAAAACATCGGGTTTTAACAGCACCTGATTGTGACGCGTATTAAACTTTTTCGCTATAATGTTGGCATACCCTGATTCATCAAATTCCTTTTCCTCAAAACCTACGGTAAACGTATTTACCGGTGCGGTGCTTGCTTCAGCCATCAATCCAACAACAGCGCTTGAATCAATACCACCCGATAAAAAAGCGCCAAGCGGCACATCGCTAACCAATCGCCTTTCTACTGCATTGCGCATTAAAGATCTAACATGCTGCTTAACCTGCAGTTCATTTCCAAAATCAAAATCAACAGTTGGCCGGGCAGTAATGTGCCAATATTTCTTTGTGTAGTGTTTATTATTACGTATAGAAATGTAACTCCCTGCTTCCAGTTGCTGTATGTTTTCTATAGCAGATTCTGAGGAACCAACAGATTGAAAACTGAGGAATTCGTAAATGGCAGCCGTATTCACCTTTTTGCCCATTACACCACTGGCAAGTACTCCTCTGATTTCAGAAGCAAATAAAAAAACATCTTCGTTTACAAAATAGTAAACCGGTTTTACACCCATGCGGTCCCTTGCAATGAATATGGTTTGTTCAACAGCATCCCAGATAGCAAAGGCAAACATACCCTTGAGCAAGGGCAGACAGTCCGGTCCCCATTTACTAAATGCCGCCAGTAAAACCTCGGTGTCGCCATTTGTGCTGAAGGGATAATCCGGCAGTAATTTCTTTACCTCCTGAAAATTGTAAATCTCTCCATTAAAAATGATCTGGTATCTGCCTGTATAATCCGGTATTGGGTGGTTAGCTGCTGTTGATAAATCGATAATAGACAGGCGCCGGTGTCCCAATGCAATAGTATCATTTACATAAAAACCATCAGAATCCGGTCCCCTATGTGCCATCGCATTGGTCATGCGGCGAATGGTTGCCGGCAGGTTGATATTGTTTTTAGAAAAAGATATAATGCCGGCTATACCACACATAATAGAATCAATATATTAAATTGAATAAACACAATTAGATCAGGAATACATTAATCGTTGATATAAGTCAGAATACAAACCTGCTATAATTTCAGCTTTATACTGTTCTGCATTCTTTATCCCGTTCATTATTATTTCCTCTCTATACAGATCATCGCTTATAACTTTAACTATACCATCACGGATAGATTGAACAGAAAATGGATCTACTAAGCAGCCGCCTTCGCCGGCTACTTCCTTCATTGGGCTGATATTTGATGTTATTACCGGCCGGCCTGTTTGTTGGGCTTCAATAATTGGCAATCCAAATCCTTCGTATGTAGAAGGGAACAAAACCATATCGCAGTCAATATACTTGTTGACCAACTGCTCCTCAGATAAGCCACTCGATTGCCGGAACCGAATGCCTTCATCATTCATTAATTTTTCCAACTCTGAAGGTATTTTTCCAACAATATCTAATACACATTCAATTCCTTTTATTGCTTCTATTACCCTCTCCAGGTTTTTGTTAGGCGTAGATCCAATAAAGAGAATTACAGGACAATGTGCATTGAATTTTCGCTTCGCAAATAAAAACCTGGAATTCAGTGAATTTGGAATTACAACAATTTTGTCAGGCGAGCATCCTGTATATCGCATAATTTCCTGACGCGTTTTTTCAGAAATGGTAGTAACAATTCTGCTTTTCTTAATTGGCCATTTAAGAAAAAGAAAATACCAAAGCATTCTTTTGAGGCCACGAGTCTGTTGCATGGCCACGCAATCATGAATGGTGAGAATTGTTTTTTTAGTTGGTAATCCCAATGTTACATAATGTACATCACCCGTTATATGGTATATATCAGCTTTCGCTTTCCTTGCGTACAATATGTTTCTCATTATAACACCTGGCAATACTTTATTCTCAGGCAAAAGTACGTTTCGAATATTGCAGGCATTTTTCTTTTTTATATCCTGCTCTATAAGACTAAATACTTTTTCTATGCTATAGTAAAGAGGCTGCGGTTTACGGAATATCCAGGCTACAGTAAACATGTATTATCCCACAGTCTTTGGGTGTGGTGGTATGGAAATTTGATGTTTCATTTTCGTGACTTTTTTTTCTTTACAAAACCATCCCGGCAAAAACTTATATACAAGCCAAATAAAAAATGCTGATTTTATAACAGAATTCAATATTTGCAAGGTATCCGATTCGGCAGAATAAGTGAGCTGGTAAAATAAAACAGGTACCCAGCAAATAAGTAATGGAATCCCTGAGGATAAAACTATAACTCTAAGATAAACCCATCGGAGAAAAAACCCAAGCAGGCACATATAAATTATACCTCCGGTTACACCAAAACTTCCATATGCTTCCCCAAGCGGGCCGACATTCGTAGACCAGTTTTTAATATTAAATCCGGCATAATATTTCATGTTAAACTTTCCACCGGCTTCCGGTTTGTCGGGCCATAAAATCCGCGGAACAAAAGCAGAGGCAAAAACAGTAGCCAACCGATTTCCATTATCAAATTGTTGTAATGTGGGTATACGACGCATTACAAGAGCAATATTAAACCCTTGGTTAGTACGAACATAAATGGGAAAAAATGCGTCTGTTTCAACAAGCGCATCTCCTTTTGAAACGTTAGTCCAGAACAGATCAGTAAATAACATTATTCTGTTTCCGCCGTAATTTGAATGCCAGGTTTTATCACGGTAGGTCCTTTTCACATTTTGTAATACGATCAGAAAAAAGGCAGCGGCCAGAAATATTAAAATTTTTGTAATTAATGAAGATTTTTTGCCTATCAACAGGAATGAAAAAATTGTAATCCCCATGTATGCCACAATGGTGAACATACCAGCATATATGGCATAATACAAAATAAACAATACAAAAAACAGTAGTATCCATATCTTATAACGAAACCCGGGCGAGAAATAGACATATAATAATCCGGCAAAAGAGCTGAAGAAGAATAGGGATGCAAAAAATTGCAGTTCACCTGGAAGATAATTAAGAATTAAAAAAACGATAACTCCAATACCAATAATTACAAGCCCTGGCCGATTTCTCGTCCTTAGTATATCCTTAACCTTTACAATAAGGTTATTAATTTTTTCACCCTGATCATCATACCCTTTTTTTACAAAAGGCAACAATATAGCAAAACAGAAAAACGAAACTGCAGGTAATGCGAAAGAGAAATATGTTACTTCACGCACCGGCATATATTTCAACCATAGTTTTGCCATGGGATTGTTGAAATTATAGTATTCATAGCCCATAATTGGCATTAGCAAACAGGTAAAAGTATAGAAAAAGGCAATTGTTTCAAGTAAAACAATACCCTTTCCCATTTTATCGAGCAGCATTAACAAAATAGTAATGCCAAGAGCAATACTAAGCTCCCGATAAAAAGTTGTTACAATTGAGAGTATGGCAATTGAAAATAAAATATAAGAGAAAAAATATCTTTTCATACCACTTAAAACTAATCAGTGCTCTTTAATTAAATATCGGGTTAAAAGAGGATAAATATTTTCATAATAAAAATCCGATTGTTTATATGTGCAGTTATCTGTGTTTAACGCAACTTCCAAACCAAAATGCTGCAGTTTATTAAAATCCAATGGTAAAACTTTAGGGTAAGTTCCATTCGTAATGTAGGGGAAACAGCCTTTCATCTCTATCGGGAACCAAACATCTAAACCACATGCCAAATACTCGAACAATTTATTAGGTGCGTTAAATATGTAATTAGGAATATGGCCATTGTACAAAATGACTCCAACTGTATAGTTTTTAAGAATAAGTGGTATCTCACAATAATTCACTCCCTTATGCAACCGTATAATGTTTGTATCCACTTCTTTCAAAAATTGCTGTGCCGGTAAATCTATGTTATTGGAATAAATATCCCATATAACATTCCCTTCCTGTGACAATACCCATTTTACAAATGATGCTGTATGCATAGTGTCAAGGCTTAATGCACCAATGTATACAATTTTAACCGGCAGGCTATTATTACGTTCCTTTTTTACAAACCATGCTTTAGAAGGATAATTCGGAAGTACATTAGCCGCAACGTTATTATTTAAGAGCTCATCTTTTAAGAACAATTTCAATCTATCTGAATTGGTGTGTGATATCCAGCTAGCCGTCTTGTATAACCACTTTTCCCTTTTGTGAAAAAAATGATTCATTTTCATGCCCTTCTTATATTCGCTCGGGCTGGTATATTCATGATAATGAATAAAAACAGGGAGTTTTTTATTTATGAATTTCTTGTAAATCCAGGCAGGAAAAGATGATAATGTTTCATAATAAAGTACAGCAGATGGTTTGTTTTTAAGCAGTAATAGCAGGCACCGGACGTAAAAAAGAAAATAATTAAAATATCTGGTATAAGATCCTTGTTGCTTTTCTAATCTTGCAACGCGCTTAAAAACTATATTACTGCCTTTCAGATTAAATTTTTCAAGATCAATGTTGCAGGAAGACGTGACAACAATAACTTTTTTAGCCTGATATTGCTTATGAATAAAATCGATCATATTCATTACAGGTGGATATAACTCCATCGGCTGAAAATGAATAATTATAACCGGCCTAGGCATTCACCATTTCTTTAAGAGTTTTGCACACAAACTTTGCCCTGTCCTTGTAGCTGTAGCCCGATGATATGGACCGGTTCCTGGCTTTTATCCGTATAGCATTAGCTTCTATTGCCGGTAGGGCCAGCAAATATTTAGCCTTACTAATAGCATCTTGCAAATCTGAATAAAAAAAGGCCTCACTATTGTTATCAAAAAATAAAGAATGCTCTCTGGTAGCTGGTGCCAATAAAATGCCACCTGTTCCCGGAACTTCAAAAGTTCGCATATTATGAGAATCGGGATTGTGCTGGCGCATTAAATTTAACTGAACCCGGTACTTATATAAAATATTCCAGAACGCCGTTTCATAAACCGGCTGAAATATAGTAACGTTTGGATGAGTTATAAACTTGTTCCAGTTATTGCCATATACGTCCAATTGCAACCCTGCTTCAGCCATTTTTTTTATAAAAAGAGCCCGTGACTTGTCTGGGTTGCCCAAAAAACAAATTTTCTGAACCTCCTCCTGAAGACGAACAGTGGTATATAAATCATCATCCAGTTCAAACCCAAAAGGAAGCAATATCACATTCATCTTATATTGTTTTTCCAAACGTTCTTTTACTTCGAGATTATAGGTAAAATGAAAGTCAAAAAGTCCGATACTATCAGTAACGTTTTTATTACCACTTCCTGCCCCGGAAAAAACAAAAGGGTTGTCAGGATTATAATTAACCAACATGATATTCCGCTCTTTTGCCCATATTAAGGTTTCAGGCAAAATTTCCATTCCCTTAAACACCCATATAATGTCAGGATTAAATTCCTCAATTTTTTTCTTTAGCAGTTTGTTGACATGGCTGTATATAGGGGATATTCCAGCCTTAAATAACAACTTGTTAAATAACCCCGCTCCATAATAATCATAAAAAATGCTTTGTGCCGGAAAATGATAAATATCTTTTATCCATTCACGCAAATGCTTTACATATAAATTTTCAATGGCAAAAACTTTGTCAGACCCAATAACCATCAATTTCATTGCATTAACTTTTTATGTCAGCTTTTGTGCGAGGTAACGATAATACGAGGCTTTCAATGGCTTCAGCTATATTCGAAAAACAAAAGGCTTTAACTTTTTGGATGGAGGAACGCTTCATACTTTCCAGATTAAAGGACTGACTATAAATCATTTTCATTTTAGTAATCAGGTCCTCTTTATTACCAGCTTGAAAAATAAATCCGTTTTTGCTGTCTTCTATAAGATCAATTGCCCCACCACATTTATTACTGGCAATCACCGCGCAACCAGCAGCCATGCTTTCATTCAGAACAAGCCCCCATGTCTCTCCGGGCCCTCTTGAAGGCAATACAAAAATATCAGCCATCTGGTAAACAGATGGCATTTTACTTTGATTTTGAAAATCCATAAAATGAACACTGGTTATATTTTTAGCTTCGTCTTTGATTTGACGTTCCAGAGGCCCATTTCCTACAAATACAAGATGAGAATTATTACATAACCCTGAGTCTACAAATGCTCTCAACAACAAAGCCGGGTCTTTCTTAGTTTCCAGTTTTCCCGCAAAAAGAAAAACTATGCCACCATCGTTAATACCTAATTTTCGGCGATAATGTGCAGCCTCTTCAATGCTTCTGTCTGAGGCCTCAAATCTATCGTTATCAACTGCATGTGGCGCATATATTAAATGATCTTTTCTTAATGCTGCTCTTTTGAAATAATCGAAATTATTTTTCCCGACATACAAGGCATAATCCACTTTTTTATATACCCATCTTAGAAAAAACTTCCTTAAAACACTTTTATACCCGTCGCCAACTTCATCCAGCAATGTAGAATCGCCCCTGAAAATGATAGGAATTTTTTTATGGAAATACCGAATTAGTCGTAGGTGGCTTTTAAAGGCCCAGCCATATATTAAAATAGCATTAGGTTCGTACGATGCAATAGCCTGTATAGATCCGGGATTATCTATGCCTTTAAAATGATGGCTGCCTTTATCAACTGCTATATTTTCAAGAAATTCATACTCATACCCCTCCAATAAAGGGATATCCCACTCAATTTCCTTTTTAAATCCAGGATCATATTTTGATTTTAAAACTGATTCGCCCCATGTATAAAAAACTTTTACCCTTACCTTATTTCGCTCAGCCAGTAATTTAAATAAGGGTGCATTATATTGAATAGGATGTGTAGTAACTATGGCAATTTTTTTTAGTTTCTCCATCATCAATAGAAATAATCAAAGTAATTCCAATATTCTTTTCACTCTTTCATTCCATGAAATAAAAGGGGCCAGGCTGTTACTTCTTGAAATAGCGGCGTTATGGTATTCTTCTCTTTTATTGAATAATACATCCAGATTTTTTAAATACTCCTTTTTAGTACTATTGAATTCTATCTTTACCACCATATCGTTCCCAAAATACTTATTAAAAGCAGCATTGGCAGGCGGTTGACCGGCAATTATTGTACCCGCGGCAACACCTTCAAACCAACGGCAGGTTACAGGCTTTAAATGGCCAGCCCTTTGCGGGTTAGTTAATTCTACAGGCCATGAAAAAGTGAACAAGCTATGAGCCAAATGCCACCCGTACTGTTTATACAACTCCGTTGAATCGGCTGTAGGATGCCGGCCATCATGCGTAGTGAAATCGTAATACAATTTATTCACCGCGCAAAATTCTATTAATGCATCGTGTAAAGCCGTATGCCTTCTTCCATATGATGAAAAATGAATAACCCGTTCTGTAAAGGGAACGGGTTTAAATAGATCGGCATCAGCAGCCTGTTCAATGCAATGCCATTTTCTTCCTGTAATACTTTCCAGATCGGCTACAGCATCGTTGAAAGACGTTATCAAAATATCCCAGTTATTATTGCTGAAAAGGCGTTTAATCAATGGATATTGCGAAGGAAGGGTGTCGTACAAGTATAAAATCTTTTTTTTACAGCCCTTATCCCAATTTTTGTAAAGATCAAGCCGGTAATTTTCTGGCCCCATTAATATATACCAGGCTACATCAGTCTCAATTTCAAAATCGTGCTTTGGAAAGTAACGGCGATATTGTCCTCGCTTCATACCATGGCCGAAGTATTTCCGAACATTTTTATCGTAAGCATAATCCGGTATCTCTACCCTATTGGCATTTGTTTCTTTAATTATCGCTTTTTCAAAAGAACGTAACATTCCATATTCCCATCCATTCAGATCCCGGTCTTTAATTAAAACGTGTTGCATTTATAAAATCTATTCTTTTAATGCCGGCTAAATATTTCAACAGACGTTTTGTATGCAGGGTCCTCTTTTATAACGCCTTTTGAAATTAATCCAGCCTGTTGCAATAATTTCCTGCAGTTTGGTACATCACATTCGCCGCTATGAAATTCAAAAACGCAATGAACTGTCCTTTCAAGCAAAGCAAAGTTCTCCTTTATAAAGATCTCTTCTGAACCTTCTATGTCACATTTTAAAAAATCAATTTTTTTTGCAGGATCATCTATTAACTTTTCGATATCTATATAATCAACAGTAATTGCTTTTGTGTCAGTATGGTCAACAACAGCAGAATGCCCGTAATGCTCGTTTGAATGTACAACGGAATGTTTTCCTGTTTTATATCCTGCCAGACCCAGAAAAGATCTCGCTTTATTTTTTAATAAAACCTGATCAACTCTCTTCCGCAAAACGTTGTAATTGGAGGGCGCAGCCTCAAGCGCTATGATATTGAAGTCGCTGATACCGGCCTGATAAAGCTCATCAGCAACTTTTAGCGTAAAATAACCCACATTCGCGCCCAGATCAAGGATCAACAGTTTATTAAGTTTGGAACCAAGTAGATATGTCAATGCCTGATCATATTCCTTATTAGCAAAAATTTCATTAAATACAAACCAATCGTTGTCGTTTTGAACGGCAATGGAAATACCTGATCTTAACTTCCACGAAGCTTTTAAAAATACCCAGGCTTTATTCCTTATCGTCTTTTTAAGTTTTTGAATAAACATTAAATTATTATAGGTAAATATATTTAATTAGGTCATAGAAACAGGGGAACTTATTGGGCTTATTAAGCTTTAAGTCGTGCCTCCCAACTTTCAACAATTTCTTCAAAAGTTGTTTTCAGATCTTTTGTAATTCCCCAAGAAGGATAATGAGCCTGCATTTTACGTAAATCACTGTAGTAACATATATGGTCACCAATCCTGTTCTCGTTCACATATGAAAACTTTTGAGGAATTCCTGAAATAGATTCAACCAGCTTAAATGCCTCTATTATACTTACCGAATTATTTTTTCCTCCTCCCAGGTTATATACTTCTGCAATGCGCGGTGCATTAATAAAAGCTTCAATAAACCGTGCTACATCCAGCGAGTGAATATTATCCCGTACTTGTTTTCCTTTATAACCGTATATTTTGTATTCTTTGCCTTCAAGATTACATCTTATAAGGTAGCTTAAAAATCCATGCAATTCAACTCCGGAATGATTTGGTCCTGTTAAACACCCACCACGTAAGCAACAGGTTGGCATATTAAAATACCGGCCATATTCCTGTACCATGATATCGGCTGCGACCTTTGAAGCGCCGAAAATAGAGTGCTTTGACTGGTCAATTGTAAAATTTTCCGCAATGCCTTCTGCATATTGCAAGTCGGCATAGTCCCAGCGTGTTTCCTTTTCAATCAATGCAATGGAATTTGGAGCATCTCCGTACACTTTATTCGTCGACATATGTACAAAAGGTGATTCAGGACAATAGCGGCGAACAGCCTCCAACAGGTTATGAGTACCAACTGCGTTCGTGTCAAAGTCTTCAAAGGGAATAGCAGCTGCTCTGTCATGACTTGGCTGGGCTGCAGTATGTACAATAGCGTCGGGTTTTATTTTTTCGATTAACGCCAGAACTCCATTTCTGTCACGAATATCTAACTCAATATGCTGATACCCTTTTAGCGTAGTTTCAAGGCGTTTCTGGTTCCAGCGGGTATCGCCTTGCGGACCAAAAAAAACTGCCCGTTGATTATTATCAAGGCCAATTATCTGATGTCCCTGTTGAGCAAAATAAACACATACTTCAGAACCGATCAATCCAGAGGAACCTGTAACAAGAATTTTCATATATTATTTAGTAACTTTTTCTTCAGAAGCAAAAGTGGTATGTAATGGTTCATCCCCAGTAATATATTTGAAATATCCAAATTTAGCCGGGATAAAAAAACATTTGTAATAGTTAAGAGGTACCTGCACCTTTCTAATTAAAAATAAAACCAGTGACCATTTAAATCGGACAAACATTCTTATCAGTTGCCGCAGAAATAATCCATATATATTGATCTTTGCCTGCTCCCTTTCTGATTCAGGTAAGGGGCAACCCTCGTTTAGCAGATCAATACGGTAATTTATGGTTTCTGCCATGTGGCGTTCGTCGCTGAATAGTTTTTCAGTAGCGTTTCCTTTCCGCCGGCGCCACCATGTTAGCCCATCAGGTATCACTACACCAGCATATTTTTGAGCGATCTTTAATTGTATATATGTGTCACCCGATCTGATATGTTCAGGAAAGGGATAAGCACCCAGCACCTCTTTCTTAAAAAGTACCTTAGTGAAGTTCCCGCCTATAATTCCGTTATCAAGAAATTCGAACCGATAGATGTTCAACGGGTCTACTTTGTAAGGAAGCAAAATTCTGTAATCCCACTCCCTCGAAAAAAACATGGCGCATTCCGGAAAAGCGCTCACGTATTTAGCATACTCTTCCAAGGCATTCGAATACATAAAATCATCTCCATCAATAAAAATGATATACTTCCCCGAGGCCGCCCCTATCGCTTTAGTACGATTCGCATATTCGCCTATATTGACAACATTCCGGCATCTTTTAACTCGTGGATCTTTGAAACTTTCAATTATTTCCCAGGAATCATCTTTAGAACAATCATCATAAATAATATACTCAAAGGTTCGATAACTTTGAGCAAGCACACTCTGAATTGTCTGTTTTAAAAACGGAGACGAATTATAAGATATGGTAATAACTGAAAAAAGAATATCTTCCAAATCTGGTGATCCTTTTAATTCTTTAATCTATATATCCAGGTTGAATTGGCTGGTTTGGTTAGAATTGAATCTGCTACAAGAAGGTCAAACCGGTTTTTATTAATAGGAGTAGCCACAAGTGCATCCACTCCTTCATGATGTAGCTGCTGTATAATTTCCGTTTTCTTTGTATGAGGCACCGTATCATTTATCAAACCTTCCAGCAAATTATTTCTATAATTGGACCTCAGCGTGGCTACATATCCGTTTGCATCTCCTCTCCTGGCACAAGTCCACCAGGGATAGATCTCCTGGGCCACCAAGATCTGGCCTGAATATTTTGATGTTGAAAGCATGGCCAATAACCTGGGGTGAACAACGTGAAAATCCTTAGCAACCTGATGTTCCCATTGTGGGTCCGTTTCGGCAGTAGGTGGCTCGGGCTCTGTCAAACCTTTAATTAAGGACAGGCCGACCAGGCCAAACCACGCTAAAATAACGCCTTTAAATAGTTTACTTTTATAACTGCCTTTCTTCCCCCAGACGAACAAAAGTGTTAGTGTCGAAATAAAAGTAGAAATAAATAACCCTGCCCTCAAAAACTGTGTAGTATCAAAAGTTGTATTATGAAATATGTGACCCTTTTCATCTACCGCCAGAATCTTTATAAAGAATTCGGGCAAAATAGAAATGATTATACAACCCAAACAGGCCACAATGAAAGGCTTTACTTTTATCGCATAATCCGGTTTGCTTAAAAAAGTATCTGCAAAAATAATTGTTTTAATACCCATCCACAGAAAAAACATTACGCCCAAAAATACAACACCTGTCAAAAGTGTTGCCGGTCTATTGAATTTTTGCATAGTATCTCTGAATAGACCGGGAAAATATCCCTCTTTTAAAGTAAGGCTCATTTTGATTAGTCCATCTGCATTACCCTCAAATAATTTCATCAACAGAGCCCCGACTATCAGGCCTGAGAATAAGTATAATATTCTTTTATCCTTACGATCTGTGATAAAGACCGTAATAGCGTACAATCCGTAAAATGCAAGAAGCGGGAAGAACATTGCGGATTTGATAACCGCAATAGAACCAAGGAGGATTATAAAAAAAGCAATATCAGGATAACGCTTCTTCTCACTCGAAAAGAAGAAAAAATTCAAAACGCTAAACAACAAAATTGCTAAAGCAAACCCGATACTTCCCATTGGCAATAAATACCCTTCTCCAAGCAAGATAAAATTTTTGATATTAAACTTTAAAAGATACAACGGATGAAGGGGGGCTATCAGCAGTAATGCGGTAGAAGCTCCTGTATAATACTTCCAGGATATTGTGAGATTATTTTCATGCTTGATTTGAGAGTACAAATAAATAACAGAAGCACTTGCCATTGAAAAAGATAACACTTTTATCACCGGCATAACTATTCCATCCCATGCAATATGAGCAGGAATACCCGTTGAATAAGCCATGGCTGCCGGATAAAAAAATGTCAAAGTTTGATAGTTAACAGGAATACCTGTATGAAACAAACTATCGTTTATTGTAAGTGTCTTGCTTAAAGAAACAACCAGCACATCGTAATAAAAATAATCTCCCGGGGCAGCGGTAAAAACCCGTGAAGTAGCCAGGGGTATATCTGTCGCAGATATTAAAAGTATACAAACAGGTATAATGGCAGCAAGGCCTCGTGTATCAATTTCCCAGCTTATGTTTTTTGTAAAAAGAAAGAGGAGTAAAAACAGCAGCAGTAATATGTATATGAGCACCGGCATGGGAAAAACAGAAAAAACAGGGAACAGGATAGTTCCACCGGTTATCATTGCAAATCCGATCCTAAGCATTGGAGGAATCTGCTTCATAAAAGAAACCCAACCTGCCAGATATTCGCCTATGCACGTTGCAACAAAAAGGAATACAAGACATTTAACCGTTTCTACTAGTCCCATTGTTCCGGAAACTAGTGGAAAAATTAATGAAATAACGCACCAAAATATAAATGCAGTACCATTAAATTTTATTCGGGGGGTTAATCGATGAAAAGTACTCATAGCAGGTTCAGGTATAGACTGGAATTTTATTGATAGGTATAATCACTCAGATAAAACGCTTTAATATTACTTCTGTATTGATCCATATTATAATATTTTGCGCATAAGTTATATTGCTGCTGCTGGCAAGCCATAAATGAATCTGGCTTATCTAACAATTTTATATCCTGCACAATCTTTTCCTGCAATATTTGATAAGAGGGGTATGCAGTGGTAATATCTTTAAAGTCAGGTGTAAAAAACTCTTCGTTATAAACCGCAAATGCGATAGCTCCGCTAAAAACAGGTTCTATAAAATATCCGTCAAGTCCTTCGCCAAATGTTAAGGCCCATTTGGCCCTTTTTATCAGTGCTTTGTATTGTTCATAAGTAAGGTTTTGTATAATCTGGATTTTTAGTCCGTCTATATCCCGCAATTTTTCCAATACCGATTCCTTTATCGGATGGGAATCCGGGGATACGACTAAAAGATTCTCTTTTTCATTCCACTTTACATATTGATATTGCTCAGGGCTTATCCATACTGAAAGTTTATGGATAGGCACTCCATAAAAATCCCTGTAATGCGATGTGCAATATTTTTGATGCGCCGTAGTTATGGTTATCTTATCTGTAAGTTCAGTCAAACCTTTTATTTTATCGGGGGTGGGCATTAACCGGATATTCTGGTTCATTATATTAAAATGAACATGCTTCATTTTTTCCAACCACTTTTTGTCAGATGCGGATAATGAAGCGGGAAAATGTTCGGCAAGAAATTCAGGAATATGGATTATTATGCTTGTAGTTTTCGAAAAAAAGGAGGCGAGTTGTTCAAATCGATAAATGTCTGTATTATTTGAAAACATGTGGTGCTTTAACAACAAATGATCGCCATTCATTGTGCACATTATTGTTTGAGACCCGTGCACCTGGGGCATCGCTGCTGTTTGCTCACAAATAGAAACAATAGAGATAGTTCCTCCTGCAATTTTTTCTTTTCCGGTTGCCCAATCGCTACCAGGTATTAAAAAAACAATCAGGCTGGCATGTTCAGGATTGTATTGTTGTTGAATATTTTTATCCTGTATTTTTCTGATGCCAGATTCACGCAAAAATTTATGCCGTTCACCTTTATACCTGGCTAAGCGATAAATCTTTTTTACCACCTCTGGTGAATATTTACTTATTTTTTCTTTCATATTCACAAACGTAAACGCGCCGGAATACCTATAACAGTAGTGCCACTGGCAACATTTTTAGTAACTACAGCACCAGCACCAATCACTGCATGTTCCCCAACGTGAATACCGGGTAGTATAATTGCTCCGGCGCCCACTGAAGTATAAGAGCCGATATGAACATTCCCTAATATACGACAGCCGGGGGATAGTTCGCAAAATTCGCCAATCACAGTATCGTGATGAACGCTACAGTGAATGTGAATGAGCGTCCCTTTACCAATCACCGATCTTGCAGTAATTACCGATCCTGTCATTATGTTTAATCCTTCTCCCAATTCAACCTGGAGTTTGCCAACATGCGCATTACCGGATATAACCGATTGCAACCTGCCACCTGCCTGTACTAGTTTATCATGCAATATTTTTCGTACAGATGGTTTACCAACGCCAATTAAAAAATCCGGATCCTTTTTAAATACATCCTGCAGCTCTGCCAAATTCGTAAGTACCTTGAACCGGCTGAGCAATTTACTTCCGCTGATACTGGTTACATCATCAAAAAAATAAAGCGGACCAGTAAATTCATTCTCCTCCAATATACCAGCAACTTCAACTGCATGTCCGCCTGCTCCGCCAATAACCATAATAGGTGTTTAGTTTATTAGGCGATTTATTTTACCTGTATTTCAATACCTCTGCTATGATCGTGCAAATACGCCGAATGTTTTCAACCGAAAGATCATGATATAATGGCAAACATAATACGCGTGACGCGATACTTTCCGAAACCTGCATTTTACCCGCTTGTTGTAAGTAAGGTAATGTGTTTAGCGAAGGGTAAAAATATCGTCTGGGATAAATATAAGCTGCGTTCAGGCTATCTCTCACCATGAGTAGCTGTGTTTCATTTTCAAACACAACCGGGTAATAAGCATAGTTATAGTAACATTCATTATTCACGCGTGGCCGAAACAGTTTAATTCCCAGTTCGTGGAAGTTTTTTTCATATGCATCTGAAAGAGTCTTCCTGGTTGTCATGATGTTTTCAACCTGTGGAAGCATACATAATCCCATCGCAGCATGAAATTCTGAGCTTTTTCCGTTAATACCCATTCCCCAGAAATCTTCCTGCCCCTTGTGACCAAAATTGCGCATGTATCCAATACGGTGAGCCAGCTCGTCATTGTTGGTTATTATTGCGCCGCCCTCTACTGTATGAAATAATTTTGTGGCGTGAAAACTTAGGGTTGACATATCACCATAATTTAAAATGCTTTTATCGTAGCATTTAACCCCAAAAGCATGAGCTGCATCATAAATGACTCTTAACCCATGTTTTTTTGCAATTGCTTCGATTGCATTTACATCACAGGGGATACCATAAACATGAGTAGCCAGAATTCCGGTGGTTCGTTCAGTTATGGCAGCTTCAATTTTTGACGCATCAATAGTAAAGTTATCCGGATCTATATCAACAAAAACAGGCGTGCAATTTTCCCATACAATTGATGAGGTTGTAGCCACATAAGAAAAGGGAGTGGTAATTATCTCTCCTTTAAGCTCCATTGCCTTTATCGCAATTTGTATTGCAATGGTTCCATTATTTACGAAGAACAAATGCTTTACACCAAGGTAATCTTTCAGCTTTTGTTCCAGCTCACTAACAAGAGGCCCATGATTTGTTAAGTGTACGCGCTCCCAAATACCCTCAAGATATTTGGTATATTCATCAATAGGTGGAAGATAAGCTTTTGTAACATTGATCATGAAGAAATTTTAATGCTTTTACTGCGAAATTATTTGCTCGTACATTTTAATGACGGAACTCTTTATTGAACTGTATTCAAGCCGTTCAGAAATGAGCGCTCTATTATAGATTGCGGCTTCATTGCAAAGGTCATCATCATTTAAAATTATTCGAAGTGCAACTTCAATTACATCGGGATCTTCCGGTGGAACCAAAAAGCCATTTTTACCGTTTATAATCCATTCATCAGCAAGCGATGTATTCGACTGAACCGGGAAAGCGCCCATTAGCATCGCCTCCAGCATCGCATTCGGCAAGCCATCACTCGCATTCACGCAAAGATTTATTCTGGCCTGGGCGTTTAGATTCAACATATCTTCCTGACTTAACGAACCGCAAACCGTAATTTTCTTACCTGTTCGTTGATAGAACGACTCGGCTGCGGCGCGGGTTACTTCATCAGCGCTATATAGAAGTATTTCATAGCTATCCAGTAAATCAATACAGCGTTCAAGAGCGCGAATACCAACCAAACCTCTTCTTACCAGATCCTGCATTCCCTTAATCAGTATTTTATTACGTTTAGCAACGGGCACCAAAGGCGCTGATGGAATAAGAAAACCGCCTCCAACACTTGGGAAAGTATATATTTTTTTATCAAACCCAAACCTCCTTGCCAGATGTTCGTCTCTTTTACCCTCCACCAATAATATATCTATTCCGGCCAAAGTTTCACGAATAGGTTCAATATGCTCCTGCAACTGGCCAAAAAAGTGTAAATCGATTCCCCAGTTTGAGTGTATCCATGTCGGGAATGGCCCGGCCATAAGTTTTTTTGATTCTTTAACAAGATACCCGGCATGCTGCGTTTCGAGTGAGTGAATGATATCCGGCTTTACTTTCATAATTACCTGCGCTAATTTTTCTGCGGCTCCCTTTTCAATATTTGAAATCGAAGCAAAATAACGGAAAGCCTTTTTAGCAAGTGGGCTTTTAAGGAATGATAACGCGGGTAAGACGGGTGAAGAATAAACATTGCCCTTTACTTCGGGATAGATATTGTTATAGAAATTTTCGTGATACGTGACATTCGAAATGTTTCGGTGCAGCGGTTGAAAGGGCATTGAAGGAAACAAATGAATATCCCAGTTACTCCCACTTAGTTGCGATAGCCATCGTGCAGTGTGTATACTAAAAGGCATGGCAACATATAGGATCTTCATAAAATTTTCTGTAACGGGTTGTCGCGATAATAATAAGCAGCAGGTACCAATTAATCGTCTCTTATGCCTATCTGTGAAAAAAATATTTATTCTTTAACTTATTTAATCGGCTATGCTGTAGCTTTTTCACAAGCTGCACGAGGCGCGAATGTGTATAATAATCCAATTGCTGTTTTAATTGATAGTTCTCCTCAATAGTATCATACAACTCGGGAAACTCCCTTTTCAGCACCCCATTTCTTTCTTCGATGAGCGTAACATTTTGTGACGCGGTTGTACTGATACCACCTTTCTGATAAACAGTGAGGGTTTCATTAATATGCCTGTAACTACATTTATAGATTAAAAAAGCTTTTAGAAAAAACTCCCAATCAGATACTATTTTATTCTGTTCGTTATACTGCCCATACTTTTGAAACAGATCTCTTTTTATAAAAGATGCTGCGTGGCCAATGGAAAGCCCAAGAAACGTATTCAATGTAATGGTATCTGAAAAAACGATTGGTTCTTTATCCCCCTCATAAATAATATTCCCGAAAATAATATCTTCTTTAGGGTTATTTTTAAAGATCTGATCAAGTACACCGGGTGAAATCAGATAATCACCACTGTTTAAAAAGAGGCAATACTCACCAGTGCTTTTTGCCAGGCCTTTATTCATGGCATTATAAATACCACTATCGGGTTCACTTATCCAAAAATTGATTTTATCCGCATATTTTTTAATTGCGTCAATACTCCCGTCGACGGAGCCGCCGTCGATAATTATATATTCATAATTGCTGTAACACTGTCCGATTACACTTTCAATAGTTTTTAAAAGACCTGAAGCATTGTTTCGATTAATTGTGATAATTGACAATGTAAACATCTGTTCTTATAATTTTTGCAATCAAAAGCTACTACCGATCTTTCTATCAGAAGCACGCTTTTACAAACCGACATATAATGCTGATATAACCTTTTACTTATATGAGATGTAGTCAAATTCGTAACGATTCGATGGTATAAAAAACATATCCATTTGCCAAAATGAAGCATCTTTCACTCTCAGCATGAAATCTACAACTTCAATAGATGAATAACCTATATTTTCCATGTATTGACACATTTCAAAATACCTGAGGCTGTTAGCGGCTATTTTATAGTTGTATGTTTCTATAATGAACAATTCTGTATTTTTAATCGTTTCTAAAGCACCATTTAAAATGGGCACTTCAAACCCATGTGTATCGAGCTTAATCAAATATGGCCCCTTTAGTTGTAGTGCTTTAACTTCTTTATCAATCGTTGTAACTTTCACTTTAATGCAATTGCTGTCAAATGGCTTATCAGACGCAATTCCACCGAACAAATCTTCATTGTTGAAATAAATTTCGCCCTCTCTGTCACCAGCTGCAGCCAAAACGTAATTGACATTTTTAAATTCGCTTTTTATTTGTTGTAGCCCTTCTTTGTGCGCATCCTGCGCTTCAATTAACAGGTAACTTGCCTCAGGGAAATATTTCAAACATGTTCTTGACCATCTCCCATCAGAGGCTCCAACATCAATAACCGTATTTATCTTTAATCCTCTTTCAATACATCTTTTCAGCGCTTCTTCAGTGGTAAATTTATTTATAGCAGGAGCTTCATTTACCGATGCAATCCTGTATCCCAAACGCGCTAGTATTCTTTTTACAATTCTTTTTAACATCTGTAAAAATTAGGTAATTAATCCATTAATTTAAATTTCTTCAGAGTTTGGTCAAACTCAATACTCCCTGTTGAATTATGCAACCGGTTTCTGAAACTTAATTTAATGCGTGGAGTATTAAATATTTTTAGATTCTCTATCCAACTGGTTACTGTCATTGTTTTTTTATAAAAAGCAAGCCTTTTTTTTTCTTGCGGTGGCAAATTTCTGATCTCTTTAGCCAATAATCCTTCCACTTCCTCTATATATTTTTCCCGATGCAATATAGATAACTGATTCGCTGATCGTAATCTAAAGCCACCCAGTATGGTTTGTATAGTAAAAAGCTTTGCATATCTGAAGAACCGAAGCCATAACTCAAAATCTGCGGCGTATTTAAGATCCACATTGAGATAGCCTCCAGCCTCATGCCATAATGACTTTCGCCAAAATGTCGATTCCTGCTGGATCCATTCATATTCATGTAAATAAAAATGATATTTCGACCATTGTTTTGGCGGAACGGCTGAAATAGTTCGGCCTTTCTCATCATAAACCGACAGACAACCTGTTAGCCAATTTACCTCTTCAAAACACCCGAAGATCTCAGCTATTACACTAAGAGCATGTGGATGCAACTTATCATCGGAATTAATCCAACCAAAAATTTCGCCTGTCGCTCTGTCAAAACCTTTTTGCAAAGCATGATAAAGACCCTTATCTGGTTCACTGATCCAATAAGCAAGGTACTTTTCATACTTTTTAATGATTTCAACTGAGCCATCTGTACTCCCGCCGTCAATAATTATATATTCAACATTCTGGTAGCTCTGCTCTATAACCGATAAGATTGTTTCTTCAATAAATTCAGCCTGGTTATAGTTGGGAGTAATAATCGTGATTTTAGGCCTGTCCATTGGGAAAGTCAACTAATTTTTTATAATTATTGCATTTAGAAGCATATCTGCATGAATTTTATAACCCTGCTCTTTAAATGTTTTTGGGTGGCCAGAAGCGTTATTGCAATTTGTTATAACAGACAGTTTCTAAAACCAGTTAAATTACCCGTCAGCAACAGATTCATCAAACATACAGCATCATAAAAATTAAAGCTCTTAAGAAAAACCACCCACGCTATTTTTATAAGGTCAGGCCTGGATTTAATTGTTAGCGTATCCATAAAGAACATTAATTTTCGTAATCGTTGAGTTAAAATCGCTCTGGTTTCTGACTCTATCTTTTCTGCTTTTAGAAATGAATAGAGCATTAGGAAATGCGAAAAAGTGACTTTATGCATATTTTTTTCGTTCCAATTCTGACGGGTAACCGACGTGGGAAGTATCCTATATTTGGCAAATACTGTCCGTAATCCCTGAACTTTATATTTTTTTGCCAGGCATAACTGTAAATACCAGTCTTCAGAGATATATTTTTCATTAAAGCGAAAGTTGAGGGCCTTTATAGCACTCATTCGTATTAGTACGGCTTGATTATAGAAGAAAAAATTCTCAACTACCTCATTAAAAATATGCCCTGATGGACATGGCCCGATGTCACCTATCATCCCTTTGAAAAGAGAAGCGTCGATAGTTTTACCATTTTCGTCGATAATCATGGTATCTCCGTATACCATTGCATATTCCTCCCCCAATTCCTCTAACGTATTTACCTGAATAGCCAGTTTATCCGGCAGAATGGCATCATCGGATGCGAGCATTGAGAAATATTCTCCGGTTGCGCGCTCCAGCATCAGGTTAACAACATAGTTGATGCCCCGGTTAACCTCATGTTTAATAAACTCTACACTTGCAAATCTTGTTTTCTTTAATGAAATCCAATCATCGATAAGAGAAACTGACTTGTCTTTCGAACAATCATCGATAATAATCAATTCAATATTCTGATAGGTTTGATTATATATTGAATCCAAAGCTTCTGTCAGATAGGCCGCATTATTGTAATTCGCTACACAAATTGTTGCCAAAGGGGAATGGCCCATTTAAAAAAAATTTTTTAACACCGCCGCTATTCTTTCAACAGATTTTCTTTCAAGCCCTGGCCACAGTGGAAGGCTTAAACAAGTTTCAGAAATTTTTTCAGCAATAGGAAAGTCGCCTTGCTTATACTCTAACGACTCATAGGCTTTTTGTAAATGTGGAGGAACGGGATAATGAATTAAGCTCCCTATAGAATTTTGAGCAAGATATTGCTGTAATCTATCTCTATCGCCTGTTCGAATTACATACAAATGATATACATGTGTTGCGCCTTTACTTAATGAAGGCAACACCAGATCTCCCACCCCCTCTAAAGCTTCATTATACCACGATGCAATTTGCCTGCGCTCTTCTGTCCAGGACTCGAGATATTTTAACTTAACCGACAAAAAAGCTGCCTGGCATTCATCTAACCGGTTGTTATATCCAACCACTTCGTTGAAATATTTTTCCTGAGAGCCATAATTACGGAATTTCCTTGCTGCATTCGCTAACTGGAGATTATTAGTGGTGATGGCCCCGGCATCACCGAGCGCACCCAAATTTTTTCCCGGATAAAAACTCGTAGCATTGATGTGGCCCCATGAACCGCATAATTTTCCGTTATAAGTCGCCCCCTGCGCTTGTGCATTGTCTTCAATAACGTATAAATTATGCCTTACCGCGATTTTCATAATCGCCTCCATTTCACAAGCCTGCCCATACAAATGAACAGGGATAATTGCCTTTGTTTTTGGCGTAATGGCGGCTTCAATATTATCCGGACAAATATTATATGAATCAATCCGTGGTTCTACAAACACAGGGGTGGCGCCCACATATGAAATTGCAAGAACCGTTGCGATAAATGTGTTGGAAGGTACAATCACTTCATCGCCCTTTCCAATATTCAATGCTCGTAGCGAGATATGTAAAGCATCCAGGCCATTGCTAACACCAATACAATGGGAAACCTGGTTATAAGCAGCATATTGGTTTTCGAAACTTTTTACGCTTTCCCCAAGTATATACCAGCTTGCATCAAAAAAATTTTCGAAAGCAGAAACAATTTCTTTTTTGATGATTTTATTTGTAACACTAAAAGAAAGAAAAGGAATTTCCATATTCATTTAATCTTGTTTTTCACAAACGATATAGATTTCGGCAGTATTGGAAGGATACTCTTTCCCTAACTCATAATATGCTTCGAGTATTTTGTCATTCCCCAGTTGTTCCAACTGAGCATTTGAAAGAAATTTTAACGAAACCCCACCTTTTTCAATTAATTTTAATCCGGCTTCGCTTGCATGTTTAATGAGAAGTGCAAAATCATAAACACGATAATGACCCAACTGCTTATCCCTTTCGTTTAATTCAAATTCAGAAGATAACAATCCCATTTTAACGGCAGCAAGGCGATGAAAAGATTTGGCGTTAGGCACACCCACTAAAAGAACTCCTTTTTCTGAAAGCCATGCAGCAAGTTTTTTCAATAATTCCACCGGTTCAGCAATGTGTTCTAACACATGGTTCATTATAATGGTATCGTATTTCCGTTTCGGAATAAAATCTTCAAATAGAGAATGATATTTTTTGAGATTAGGGTATTCCGGAATTTTTTCCAAAAGGTCGGCTGCACCTTCAATAATGTCTAATTCCTTAAAGTCATTTATGAGCATTTTAGTCATGTACCCTGTAGAAGGGCCCAGCTCGCACCCGACTTTTCCCCGGAAATAAGGCTTTAATGACCGGTAACAAAACTCCGTTTGTTTATAGTCAACGCTAAGCATTGAAGTGTGATAAAAACCGGCGGCCTTTACCACTTTATTTTCGATACTTTCCATTTTAATAATTTTTAGAGGGTTGCTGCCTACAAACCAAGCTTTTTAAAATCAATATCAGCTACTGAATCAAATAAAAAATCGGGTTGATAGGTTTCAAGAACTTTCTTATTTAAAAATCCATTTGACACCGCTACGGAAATTATTCCAAGTTCACGAGCTGTTTGAACATCGTGGCCTGTATCGCCTACCAGTACATCTGACTCATGAATGGAATGGACCCAACTACGAATAATGCTTTCTTTCTTTACTCGTTGATTCGTAATAAGTACCCTTTGAAAATACGGCAACAATTGCAATTTCCTGAGTTGAGTAACTGCAGTGTCTTCGAATTGCCTGTGACTTACGACATACAAAAAATGCGAAGCAGCAAGTTCATGCAAAAGATCAATCACGCCCTCGTATGTAGTATCCAGATCAAGATATTCTTCCAATTCAATTTTTAACATCCATTGCTGATTGAACTCTTTTATCTGATCTTCATTAAACTGAAAATATTGCTTTAATATAGCTTCGTTAGAAACTTTATTTCTTTTATAGTCCCAATATTGTTCAAAGGTAAGGTTACATACATGAACAAGGTCACAAAATAGTATGTACAACCTTTTACGGGAATCAAGTAATGTGCCATCAAGATCAAAAAAGATATTCACAGATATGCCTTTTTCATGTACTCCCATTCGGTCAATAAACCGTGTTTCAAAGGTGTTTCCTGAGGTAACAACAGTCTTTTTATTTTTGCATTATTAAAAATAAAATCGCGACCTTTTTTAAATGAGTTATCGGTTTCAACACTCGGATGGCATCCCGAGATGTCAATAATCAAACTGATCAACTCTTTAATTGATACGCTTTGTTCGCTCACCAGGTTAATAAGGCCCTCATCTTTTTGCAATTGCAAAGATTGCATGATTGCTTTAACCAAATCTGCAATAAAAATAAATGCTCTTATTTCCTTCCCTTCACCAAATAGTTTTAATGGTTGCCCCTTGAGAAGCTTGTTCATTGTCGATGGTATAATCTTCTCATAAGCTTCTTCACCAGGCCCATATACGTGGCCAACCCTTAAAATTTGAACTTTTTTGTTGTTACTTTCAGACCAACCCAAAATCATTTTTTCACAGTACAGCTTAGAATAGCCGTACAGGGAAGCCGGAACAGTTACAGATTCTTCAGAAATCACATCGCTTTGAGCGTACACGTCTAAAGTACTGAGGTAAACGATATTCTTTAGATCTTTAAACCATGCTTTTAGTAATGTGTCGGTATTCAGAATATTTTTATTACATCTTTCCCAGTCATTTACCTGAGTATGATTCTTCGGAGTAAATGCGCCGGCATGGATGATAGTTGTAATATCTGAATAGCCGGCAGAGTCAAAATAATCCTTTTCAAACTTGTAATCATTGTGCAATAAGTAGCGGCATTCACTAACTGGCCTGGAAGTCAAAGCCAGAATATTGGAAGGTCCATATTCCTGTACCAGAGCATGTAATAAATGCTTCCCGATAAAACCCGATGTGCCGGTAATTAAAATCAAGGGAGTGCTATTATCATCTTTTCAATTTGCTCCTTCGTCATTAACGCCGGTTCTGTGTCCATTCCCCTTAACCATAAAAGCTCATCTGGCAATGGGTTTATATTTTTGTTTAGCGCAGGAAATTCATTGTATAAAGCGATGTCTTTAAATATTTTGGGCATATTGAGGCCGGCCTTTGTGAAAAAAAGCACGGTAGTGAAGAACCTTGAGATATTTATTTCTGTTGGATTAGGAATACCACTCTTATCATACGTCATGTCTACAGCAAATATTCCATGTGGTTTTTCAGAAACGGCTTTTATAGTTGACATTGCAATTGCATCTACCTTCGCATCCGAATATGTTTGTCCAACTTTTGTTACACCGGTAACACCAGACAGCGTTCTATTGCCATGCGTCCAGCCTTTCCGAACTCTTGTTTGGCCTACGATCAATTTACCTTCAAACCAAATCGAAAGCCAGGTAACAGTATCAGCGGTTAACATTTGGGCTGCCGTGAAATCTCCCCACCCCTGAAAATGATTGATCCACTGTTTGGCAAATTCAAAGTTATTTGTTGGCAGCGCACCTCTGCCGCCTGCACCAATCGATGCGGCCCTTAGCCATATTCTTCCTTGCTCATCCCCTAATTCTTTAAAGGCCTTTTTAAGATCATTTTCATCATTTAATACAATATTTACAGGTTGCTTTACACCTGCCTCTTTTAATTTTAAATATGTTTTATACTTGTGCACACATGTGTCAATCACGTTATGATCCGGCATATAGGTTTTTACTCCCATTGCATGAATATCGTCCCGAATTAAAGAAGCGTGGTATACTTCGAGATCGTTTTGGAAATGTATCAGATCGGGCTTTTCTTTTTGCAAAATTTTCATCAGGCTCTCTTTATAATTATGCGCGTTTGCATACGGTACATAATATTTCCTTTTTGCGTTTGACAAGGCCAGATCGGTTGGTTCACTACCCATACCAATCACTTCATCTCCTTTATCGCATAGTAACAGTGAATTAATTACACCTTCAGAAGGGGCACCGCCGGCACCTGCTATGAGTACTTTTTTCATTTTTGTTTTGCGTTTAAAAAAATATCGTAGTCCCGTATGTAGTCAGTTGCCATGTAAAGTTCAGAAGCTAATACTAAACAAATTGCGCCTGATGAGAAGTTGTCAATGTTTCGCCAAATGCCAGGGCGAATATATAAACCTACATATGGCCGGTTCAATTGTATCGTCTTTTTCTGTTTTCCGTCATCTAAAGTAATATCAAAGCTTCCACCGGCAGCAACAACAAGTTGTTCAAGGCCTATGTGTGCATGAGCACC
>Ga0068855_100000283_pt1 | contig 62643 bp, 52 predicted proteins | sample KBSCornC52_FD_66592 | JGI IMG/M metagenome (GOLD analysis project Ga0068855, IMG submission 66592) | Corn rhizosphere microbial communities from Kellogg Biological Station, Michigan, USA - KBS Corn C5-2 | ecosystem: Host-associated > Plants > Roots > Rhizosphere > Soil ... | reverse complement strand
AAGGAGCACCGGCGCACAGTATTTTGTTCGGGCCACGCGCACCCTCGAATCCAACACTCACTCAAGTTGGACGAGGTCGCAGATGGGCACAATCTCCCTGTTGCTGGTGGCGCTGGTGTTGGGCTGGTTGGGCACGCTGTGCCTCGTGCGTGATGTGTCCCGTCTGCAGGCGCGCGACTTCTTGATAGCAGCGGGCGGCGCGCTGGTCGCCGGCTTGCTGCTGCCGCGTGTGGGTTTGGAAATATTCGGTGACAATGGCTTGCGGATGCCCAGTCTGTCCGCGATGGGGGCGGCCTCGATCCTCACTCTCGTCGTTGCGAATCTGATCAGAGGCCGCGGTATCCGCGCGGGCGCACTGTTGAAACAGCGCTCTCACAGACCTACCGCTTAGGCGCCAGGCCGCTGAATAGCAGCCACGCGAGCCCCCCGCCCCGACAGCGGCGCCAACAGGATCGACGCGGTCAACATGGAAGCGGTCACCGGGATCCCGCCGATAGCTCTTGCTAATGAGGCAGGCTATAGGTGACAGGCACGTAGTCGTAACCTCCCCCGTTGACGAGAAGATGGCCAAGGCCAGGGAAAGAGAGGTGCGCGCCTCCAACCATGTACTTCCTGGCGGCGGCCTCGGCGAAGAAATGGGCACGCTGGCGGACGGCGGCGGGCGAATCGGAGTCGAAGTTGATGGTGACCGCGGGATCGGGAAACTGCACGGCGCCGACGTGCATGAGATCGCCCCACACCAGCAGATTCTCGTCTTTGCTAGTGACCAGATACAACGTGTGACCGGGCGTGTGGCCATGAGCCGCTACCGCGCGCACGCCGGGGACGAGCTCGACGTCTCCATCGAAAGGGCGGAAATGTTTCGCGGCGATGTAGGGTTCCAGGGCAGCCATCGCACTCTTGAAGCTCCCTCGTGCTTGTTCGGAAGCCGCGCTCATTTTCGCTTGGCTCAACCAGTGATCGGCCTCCGCCTTCGCGGCACGGACGGTAGCGTTGGGAAAGTTGGCTTTGCCGTTCCGAGTCAAGCCGCCGATGTGGTCGCCATGCATGTGGGTGATATAGATCTCATCGACCTGCTCCGGCTTGTAGCCGGCAGCCTCGAGGTTACCCAGCAGCTGGCCAACCCCCGGCCCGAAGCTCCCCGCGCCGGTATCGATCAGGACCAGCTTGGTACCCGTATTGACGAGATAGGCATTCACCGAAAACTCGACCGGCTCCTTCTGGAAGGCCCGCTCGAGCGCCGCGTCGATGCGCTCCGGTGTCGTGTTGGTGAGCAGTTGATGCACATTGAAAGGCAGGGTGCCGTCGGAAATCACTGTCACTTCGAAGTCCCCGAGCATCTGCCGATAGTACCCGGGACCCTGGGTCTTCTGGAGGGGCGCGCTTGCCAGGGTCGGGCCGGCAAACAGCAGCAGCGTGAGTGTCATGAGCCATGCGCGGTTCGAGGCGATTTTCATCAATGTCCCTTGAGTGCGAAGTTTGAAGCGTGCAGATGCAGATAGTCGCAATTACGAGCGGGGTACGGGAATTCCACTGTCCATCTCCTGCGCCAGTTGCCAGGCGAGCTCAGCCAGCGGACGCGTGGAGCGCGCGACTTCCGCAGCGCGCACGCTCGCAGCTGTTCCCTCCTGCACGCGTTTGGCAATCCCCTGCAGAATCCCGGCGCTGCGAAACAGGTTGTATATGAGGTAGAAGCGGCGATCGGCGCCAATCCGCAGCCCCGTACGGCGCAAGTAGGCCGCCCAATACTCATCTGCCGAGGGAATCCCCAGTGCCTGCAGATCGAGGCCTGCGATCCCGTGCGAGTATGGCGGCGGGACGTACCAGTTCTGGGTGTGATAAGCGAAATCGGCCAGCGGATGTCCGAGAGTGGAGAGCTCCCAGTCGATGACAGCCCGTATCCGTGGCTCGGTAGGGTGGAAAATCAGGTTGTCGAGCCGAAAATCCCCATGGACGATACGGGTAGGCGGCTCGCTTTCCTGCGGCATGTGCGGCGGCAACCACTCGATGAGCCGCTCCATGGCTTCGATGCGCTCGGTTTCCGAAGCGCGATATTGGCGGGTCCAGCGATCGATCTGCCGGGCAAAGTAGTTGCCGGGCTTCCCATAATCGGCCAGCCCGAGCGCCACGCAGTCCACACAGTGGAGTGCGGCAATCACCCGATTCATTTCGTCATAGATCGCGGCGCGCTCACCGGGAGAGGATTCCGGCAGGTCGGACTGCCAGAAGATCCTCCCCACCACCAACTCCATGACGTAGAACGCGCACCCGATGACGGTCTCGTCCTCACAGAGATAGTGCATTCGCGGCACCGGCACCTGGGTCCCAGCCAATGCCGCCTGCACCCGGAACTCGCGCTCGATCGCATGCGCCGAAGGCAATAGCTTCGTCCGCGGAGCCGGCTTGCACCGCATGGCGTAACATCCGCTCGGCGTTGTTACCTTGAAAGTGGGATTCGATTGGCCTCCGGGAAAACGCTCCAGCCGCAGCGGACCGGTGCAACCCGGGATGTGCTCGCGCAGATGAGCTTCCAGTCGGCCAACATCGATGCCGTCCACAAAATCTCCCGCTCGCACTGGGGCCAAAGTGCAATATTGAACTGTCCCGGTCTCCGAGTCACCCCGAAGACAAGCCGAAGTAGACGCCGAGGCAATACTCGCATCCCGAACGGTCCTATAGTCGTACGCAGCTGATAAAGGGGCCTCCCATGAGACACAGCACCGAGCGAATTCTGACCACACACGTGGGCTCCCTGCCCGCCCCTCGCGACCTGTGGAGTCTCCACGGAGTCGAGACGAGCCGCCTGCGGGAGGCGACTCGAGAAGTGGTGCGGCTCCAGTGCACTAACGGCGTCGACATCGTCAACGAGGGCGAGATCACCAAAGGCGGTAGCTGGGTCGTGTTCGTCAACGAGCGCCTTACGGGTTTCGAATCTAGACCCCGCGGCGACTCCCTTTCCTTGCTGAAGGACAGCGCAGACTGGGCCGACTTCAGTGACTTCTACAACGCCGCCGTGGAGGGCGGCACGCTGTTCGAGCAAACACGCGCCGCGCCAGAAGGGACCCGTAGACCTTTCGATTGGACCTGCACCGGTCCGATCACCTACTGCGGTCAAGCAGCGTTGCAGAGAGAGATCGATTCTCTGAAAGACGCGTTGGGGGAGATACCGCCCGGAGATGCCTTCCTGACATCGACGGCACCCGCGAGCCTCGAGCCTGGCCGCGAGAACCTCTACTACAAGTCACAGGATGAATTCGTCTTCGCGCTGGCCGAGGCCATGCGTGTCGAATACCAGGCGATTGCCAAGGCCGGGCTACTGCTACAAGTGGACGATGCGTGGCTGGCGGCGCTGTGGGATCGGATTGGTATAAAGATGGGGTTGACCGCGTACAAACGGTACTGCGCCCTGCGGGTCGAAGCGTTGAATCACGCTCTCAAAGGCATACCGCCCGAACAGGTGCGTTATCACCTGTGTTGGGGTAGCTGGCACGGCCCACACTCTCGCGACATCCCACTGAGTGACATGGTGGATATCCTGTTGTCGGTGAACGCGCAAACTTATCTCTTCGAAGCGGCGAACGTACGCCACGAACATGAATATGTGGTCTGGGAGCAGACCCGGCTGCCCGGCGACAAGATTCTCGCTCCCGGTGTGGTGAGTCACGCGACCGCGTTGATCGAGCATCCGGAGCTCGTCTCGACCCGTATCCAACGGTTCGCGAATCTCGTTGGACGGGAGCGCGTGCTCGCCTCCACAGACTGCGGGCTCGGGTTGCGGTGCCATCCGCAGATCGCCTGGGCGAAGTTGCAGGCGCTTTCCCAGGGCGCGGCCCTCGCGAGCCGAGCGCTTTGGCCGAGTGCTCGAACAACAACGCCGGCAAAGGCGGTTGCAGCACCGCCGCACTCGTGAAAGCATGGGCCTGTGTGTCAGGGTCGCGAAGATGACATCGCAGGGGGGACACTCATGCAGAGGCTCGAGACGGTTTCTACCGCCAACATCGCACGGAGGAGGAAAATCCGTTTCTGGAACGAGGCGGTGTCCACCGCAGTAGCGGCCGCCGCGGCCGACCCTCTGGATGAAGACAGTTTTCAGGGCCGATTGAAGCGGCTCGATGTCGGCGACATCCGAATCGCCGAGATCTGCGGTGGAGCATCCAATGTCAGGCGCTACGCGGCCCACGGCCGCGAGCAGAGCTTTGTATTACAACTGATGCTCTCGGGTGAGGTCATCTGCCGCTCGCAAGGCCGCGAGACGACGTTGGTCGCGGGGGACTTCTGGCTGTATGGAACCTCCTCGGGCGCGGAGTTGCACCTGTCGAAGCCGGTCTCGCTCCTCGCGCTGTGTGTGCCACGGGAACGGCTGGCGCGCTACATCGCCTGTCCGGAAGCCGCCTGCTCCCTGGTCATATCGAGCGCATCCGGCGGTGGGGCATTGGTCGCCAGCTATTTGCGCGATTTCTGGTATCGCGCCGAGCGGGAACTGCCGCCAACACTCGCGCCTCGCTTCGCGGAGATCGCCTTGCAGATGGTCGCGAGCGCCTACGCCGGAATCCCCGGCGCGCGGCCCGATCGATCCTCTCGGCTCATCGAGCATCGGGTGCGTATCCGTTCCTACATCGAAGAGCACTTGCGCGAGGCCGAGCTGACGCCGACAGCCATCGCGGACGCTTTGGGAATCACGCCAGGCTACTTGCACCGTCTCTTCTGCGATGGAACCGAGTCCGTCGCCCGTTATATCCTGCGCCGTCGCCTGGAGGAATGCCGTAGGTGTCTGGGTGACTGTATGCAGTCAGGGCGCAGTGTCACGGATATCGCGTTAGAGCACGGGTTCAACAGCCTGCCCCATTTCAGCCGCGTATTCCGCAGCCATTTCGGTATCACGCCAAGTGAGCTGCGCGTGAACTCCTGAGCAAGTGCTTGTCGATTCCTGAGCAAGACTGGGTAGGGGCATTGGCTTTAGCTTGTAACGATGCGAACGTCTCATCTTCGTCACGCCCGCGCGGGGCTCGGCCTTCTCGTCAGCATTGCGGCCATGGCGCAGGCCCAGACTCCTACGGCCGAGGTGAGCGAGGTAGTTGTAACCGCACAGCGGCGCTCGGAACGCATTCAAGACGTGCCGATCACCGTTGCGGCCGTATCGGCAGACACGCTGAAGTCGACAGGGATCGAGAACATCAAAGACCTCTCCATGGTCGTTCCAGGTCTGCAGATCGGCGATGCCGTGGGGTTTGCCACACCACACCTGCGAGGCGTTGGCAGCACGACGCTCGCTCCGGGTGTCGAGACACCGATTGCGATCTATGTGGACGGTGTCTATTACGCCTCCACAACATCCTCGCTGTTCGATTTTGTCGATGTCGACAATGTCGAAGTGCTCAAGGGCCCACAGGGAACGCTGTTCGGACGAAATGCTACTGGAGGTCTCATCCAGGTCACCACGCGCGCACCATCACAAACTCCCCGCATGGATGTCGACCTGAGCTACGGCAACTATCAATCCGCCAAGGCGGATCTCTACGTGGCGGGCAGCCTCCTCGACACCCTCGCCGCTGCGTTCACCGCGCAGGCTAGCGGTTCCGGCCAGGGCTATGGCCGCAATCTCCTGACCGGCCACGAAGTCAATCGCAACGATATCAACCTGGGGCTCCGTACAAAGTGGGTCTGGTCGCCGCTGGACACCACCACGATCACGGCCGCGGCGGATTATTCGCACCGGCGTGACAGCCTCCTCGCCGATCGGCTGCCACCGGGAGCGGACAATCTGCCGGGAGAAACGGTTCCCGGTTATACCGGTCCCTGGGATGCCGCGCAGAACATCGAGCCACTCAACCGCAACATTGCCGGCGGCGCCAGTATCCGCCTCGACCAGCAGTTGGGCTTCGCGCGGCTCATGGACATCGTCGCCTACCGCAAGAGCTCGAGCACCATAGATTGGGATCTGTACGAAGGCGTGCCGCTCTACTTCGACGGCTTGTTGGACGCTTCCGAAAGTCAGTTCAGCGAGGAATTGCAGCTCTCCTCGGAGCAAGGGTCACCCATCATCTGGAGCGCCGGACTCTACTACTTCCATTCCGAGTCCGCATACGACCCCAACCACGTCATCTTCGGGCCGCCGGAGCTCAACTTTATCGGGCAGATCTTCTCCCCCGATGAGCAACATGCCAACTCGATCGCCGGCTATGGTCAAGCCACCCTCCCGCTGCCGGCCAAAACAAACCTGACAGTGGGCGGCCGTTATACCAACGAGACGCACGCCATCATGGGCCGCCAGACGTTCTATCTCTCCGACGGCAGCGTATTCATGGACACCGTCCATCCCGAAAGAGCGGCGCGCTTCGCCAAACCCACCTTCCGGGTCGCGCTCGATCATCACCTCACGGAAGCGACCATGATCTATGCGAGCTTCAACACAGGCTTCAAGGCCGGAGGATTCAACACTGGCTCGATCGCGGATCCGGCGTATGGTCCGGAGACCTTGCAAGCCTACGAGCTCGGTATCAAGAGCGATCTCCTCCAGCGCACGTTGCGGGCCGATGTGTCCGCCTTCCACTATGATTACAAAAACATCCAGGTGCAAAAAATCGAGGGCGCCGCGACGGGCATCATCAACGGCGGCGCGGCGAAACTGGATGGAGCGGACCTGGATCTCAAATATGTCGCCACCGAGGCCCTCAGCTTCGATCTCTCGGCAGAGTACCTGAATACCCGGTTCACCTCCTTCGACCAGGCGCCCCTGTCCAATCCCACTTTCGGCCCGACCACCGGTGTCGTCACCGGGTCCGCTGCCGGCAACCAGCTCCCGTACGCGCCGCACTTCTCGTTCTCGATCGGCGGCCATTACGTTATGCAGCTGCCGGGCAGCGAGCTGGCCGTGAGCGCCACAATGCAACACTCGGGGCTGTTCTACCTCGAGCCCGACAACGTCATGCGACAGACGGCCTACACTCGGCTGAACTCCTCCGTCGAGTGGCAACCTTCGACCCATCGCTATGCAGTCAGGCTCTGGGGGAGAAACCTGACCAACGAAGCTGTTATCAGCTACGGTGGCACGCTAGTAAGCGGACTGCGCACGGTCGGCTACGAACCGCCGCGGACTTACGGCATCACGTTGGAGTACCACTACCCATAGCGGAGGGTGTTGTCGTCTTCGTGGCCGTACCCGTCATTACAACCGTGCTGACGGTCATGAGTGTCGTTGACTCCAAATGGCTGGAAATCGAGCTGTCCGTTCGCTAGCATCCGTCCTTCTATCGGTAGCAAGCGACAATCATGAAGAAATCCGGCCTGCTCGCTCTCCTGTGCGCAACTGCGACTCTCGGCGTCTGCATCGGGCTGGCCGCAAAGGACAAACTCCCGGGCATCGAGCTGATGCGAGGCAAACCACCCAAGGAGGCGGGGTTGGCTGCCTTGCAGCAGGCGGAACAGCTGGCGGGAAACGGGTCCTGGGAATTGATCAGTATTGCCCGGGTCTATTATCTCGCAGGCGAGCATGCCAAAGCGGAAAGCCTGATCCAGCGCGCCCTCAGCCATAAGCCCAAAGCGACCGACTTCCAGCGGGTCGGAGAGGTTTACGCGGATGCCGGCGACAAGCCGCAGGCGGAGAAGTACTTCCAGCAAGCGCTCGCTGCCGACGCCAAGGATGACACGGGGCAATCCGAAATCGGCGCGTGGTACATCCGCAATGGAGAGCGCGAACAGGGTGAGGCATTGCTCGGCAAGGCGCTGGCGAAGAACCCCGAGGAGGTATGGCATTACGTCCGTGCGGGAGAAGCTTATCTCGGAGTACCCAAGGGCAGATAACAAGGCCAGACGACTTGAAAATCAATCGCGCCTTGGTGTTCGCCGTGATTGCCACAGGGGCCGTCGTCGCCCTGGCGCAGAGCAACCCCGGCTTCCTTCGAGTCACGCCGGCGGATATTCACTGGCAGACTGTCCCCAACGCGCATGGTGTACAACAAGCCATCCTGCTGGGGAATCCGGATAAACCCGGCATGTACGTCGTCCGGATCAAATTTCCGCCGTACACCATGGATGTTCCTCATTGGCACCCCAACGCCCGGTACGTGACGGTGCTCGAGGGGACCTGGTACGCGGGCACGGGTGACACCTTCGATCTGAGTCGCATGATTCGGCTCAAGCCGGGTAGTTTCATGCTGCACCCCGCGAAAGCGGCTCACTGGGACGGTTCGGGCACGAACGAGAGCGTCATCGTGCAGATCATCGGCGAGGGGCCCGGTACGACCACTCAAGTCGACCCGGGCAAGCCATTCTGGGTGGAAGTGCCCCACTAGCCGATGAGCTGACAGGGCGTGCAGCGTCGCTCAGGCAATGCGTACCCGCGCAAGTTGGGGTGAGAGCAGATGGATGAGCAGCAAGGCGATCAGGTACGCGCTGCCCGCCACAATGAAAATGGGCGTGTACGTGCCCAGCCGATCGAGGACCCAACCGGCATATTGTGACATGATCATGCCGCCTACCGCACCGGCGGCGCCCCCGATGCCCACCACCGAGCCTACCGCTCCTCTGGGGAAAACATCCGCGGGCAGCGCGTACAGGTTGGCGGAAAAGCCCTGGTGGGCAGCGGTGGCGAGCCCGATGATCAGGACAGCGACCCATAAGTTGTCGACATTGGTGGCGCCTACGATCGGCACCACGCAGAGCGCGCAAATCAACATCGCGAGCTTGCGAGCGCGGTTCAGGCTCGTCCCACGCCGCATCAGCCGTGAAGACAGCCATCCCCCGCAGACGCTCCCGACATCGGACATGACGTAAATCGCAATCAGTGGAGGCGCGAAGCTCTGCAGATTCAAGCCGTGCCGACGCGCAAGGAAGTCCGGCAGCCAGAAAAGAAACATCCACCAGATCGGGTCGATCAGGAATTTGCCCAGAGCGTAGGCCCAGGTTTCCCTGATCGTGAGCAGCCGGCGCCACGGAACGGCTACCGCCGGGGGCTCCACATCACTGCGGATGTGAGCCAGCTCGGCGGCCCCGACGCGCGGATGCTTCTCCGGGACCCGGTAGACCGCCCACCAGATCGGTAACCACACAACACTGCACAGGCCCGTCACCACGAAGGCCATTCTCCAGCCCAAGGCCAGAGTGATCGTCGGGACCAACAGCGGTGTCAGGATCGCGCCGATGTTGGTCCCCGCGTTGAAGACGCCGATGGCCAACGCGCGCTCCCGCTTGGGAAACCAGTCGGCGACCGCTTTGAGGCTGGCGGGAAAGCTGCCGGACTCACCCAGACCCAGAAAGAAGCGCGCTGTCATGAACGAGCCCGCGGAACGCGCAGCGGCGTGTGCGATGTGGGCAACGGTCCAGAGCGCCATTACGAGACAATAGCCCCAGCGGGCCCCCAGCCAGTCCATCACGCGGCCGAAGAGCACATAGCCTACCGCGTAGGCGGCCTGGAACCAGAAGACGATGTCGCCGTAGGTGATTTCGGTCCAGCCGAACTCCTGCTGCAAGAGCGGCTTCAAGACACCGATCATCTGCCGATCGAGGTAGTTGATCGCCATCGCCGCGAAGATCAGCGCGCAAATGACAGCACGAAAGCGACCGACGCGGCCTCGAGTCTCGACAGCCTTGGCGATGCTTTGGTCAGGCGCACTCATCGCCGTGTTTTTTGCCCCCTTCGATGGCCAAAGAGGATATCGGCCCAAGGAAACCGGTGTCAATCCAGGTGTGTACGCGGCAAGCATGGACGCGCCCGCGGCACGCGGACCTCAGAAGGACCTTCGGGCAGGATATCAGCCGGTCGAAATCGCCCGAAGCCGCGCCGCCGACAATCGAGGCGGCCCACCGCGGGTATGGACAGGCGCGTGCGCTCGCCCTGGGCTTGTTAGAGCGGGCGATTGAACTCCGCGTCGATAGTGATCGAGACCACATCACCGATGATCGGCAGATAGGTGGCGACTCCAAAATCGCTGCGCTTGAGCGAGCCGGTGGCGCTGAAGCCGACCGTGGGCCGCTTGTCGAATGGATTTGGAGCGGCCTTGTTGAGCCTGGCTTGGAGGGTCACCGGCTTCGTCACCCCATGCAGCGTGAGCTCGCCGTCGATGCGCAATGTCTGGTCCGCGTTGCGGGTCACCTTCGTCGAGACAAAGCGCATCTCGGGATACTGGGCGACGTCGAGGAATTTGGCGCTCTTCAGATCTGCGTCCCGCGCGGGAAAGCCGGTGTCAATGGAATCGGTCTTCACCGTCACCGCGACATGGCTGCTCTCGGGCTTTTGCTCGTCAAACTGCAAGGTCGCGTCGAGCTCGCGGAAGGCCCCATGCTTTTCTGTAAAGCCGGCGTGGTTGATCGAGAACAACAGATCGACGTGGGTCTTCTCCAGCTGATAGGTCTCAGCCGCCATGGCCTGGGAGGCCAGCCCGCAGGCGAGCGCGACGACGATGGGGTAACGCATCGAACACAACTCCTGTCGCTTCGGAGGCAAGGAGCAAGAGTCTACCGCAACACGGTTCAGGCTGGGTCCTGACCGAGCGAATCGAGGCGGTATTTCGAGCGCAGCGTCCGTCCTACGACACGGGCGGCGCCCCGCCCTCACTGCGGCGGCGGGCGACGAACTCCTCGAGCTCCTCGTGAATGGCAGGGTCCACTGGCGGGGGTTGGAAGGCGGCGAGCGTGTCGTGTGCCTTGGTACCGGCGCGCTCCGTCGCCGTCTTGGCGCCATCGTCAGACCAAGCACCGTAATTGCGCCAGTCGGAGACCAGCGGCGCGTAGAAAGCATCCCGATAGCGCTGCATGGTGTGGGAGGTCGCAAAGAAGTGTCCGCCGATGCCGGCCTCCTCCACCGCTGCCACCGCGATCTCATCCGGCGAAGTGGCCACAGGTTGGAAAACCTCGGCAAACATCTGCAACATCTCGATGTCGAGAATGAATTTCTCGAACGATGCGGTCAGGCCGCCCTCCAGCCATCCGGCGGCATGCAGGATGAAGTTGCATCCACCGAGCAAGGCTCCCCACAGGCTCATTTGCGATTCGTACGCCGCCTGTGCATCGGCAGTGTTGGCCGCCGTCGCGCTCGAGCAGCGCCAGGGCACACCAATGTGCCTGGCCAGTTGACCGGCACCGAAAGCCGCCTTCGTGTATTCCGGCGTGCCAAACGCCGGAGACCCTGACTTCATATCGACGTTCGAGGTGAAACTGCCGTACATGACAGGCGTCCCGGGCCGCACCGCCTGCGTCAATGCGATGCCCAACAGAGCCTCCGCATGCGCCAGGGTCAACGCGCCGGCAATCGTGATCGGCGCCATCGCGCCGGCCAAGGTAAATGGCGTCACGATCACCAACTGCCCGTGCTCGGCGAAGTCGACGATTCCGTCGGTCATGGGAATATCCAACTGCAACGGCGAGTTGGTATTGCATATGGTGTAACACACTGCCCGGCTGCGGAATGTCGCTTCATCGATGCCGTGCGCAATGCGTGCCATCGCGAAACAGTCGGCGATCTGACCCGAGCCGCGACAATAGAAGTATGGGACCTTGTCTCCCAACGTGAGCTGCGCGAGGCTGGTCTCCAGGTGCCGCTCCGGGAGTGGGACATCCTGGGGCTCGACCATCTGACCCAGCACGTGCATGACGTCGAACGACTGTACGAGTCGGACGTAGTTGCGAAAGTCCTCGAGCGATCCCGTGCGCTTGCCACGTTGCAGATCATGGACACTGGGCGGTCCAGCAACTGGCGCGAAAACCACGTGACGCCCGCCAACGCGAGAGGAACGTTGCGGATTGCGTGCGACCAATTCAACCTCAGCCGGCACGGTAGCCAACGCCTTGGCGACCAGCCCCCGGTCGATTCGCACCATCATGCTGGAATCATCGACTTCCGCGCCGGCAGCCGCCAGGGCCGCGCGGCCTCGCGGGGACAGCACCCGCATGCCCTTGCTCTCGAGCATACCCAGTGCGGCAAGATGGATGCTTTCGACCTGATCGGCCGAGAAGATCCGGACTGGCTCGAAGGGATTGACGAGATGCCGGTAACGGGCGGAGCGCTCCGCCGCCTCGGCGGCGCCTGATTTCTGCGCTTCTCTTCTGCGAGGTCTCATATGAGGAGTATGACCCCGGAGGCGCCGGACGATGATCTAATTTCCAGATGGCCCTATGCAGATCGGGGTGCGCGAGTGGTGGTAATGTGCTGCTAGCGCTGAATCTGGATGGGAAACGGGAGCGATAAAGCATGTATCTGGCCAGTTGCCACCATGCGGGCCGGGACCTGGTGGTCCTCAGGTGGGGTAATGATGCGCTAGTTCCAGTGGATGAGCTTCTCCCGGCGCCGCTGGCGAGTGGTGCCAGCGCGCTCGCGGATGGGATGTTGGCCTTGATCACTGCGGGACCCGAAGTGCATCAGGCGCTGGGCCGGGCGGCCAACGCGCTGACCCGCCGCGACCACGCGCTCGGCCCTGTGGACACCGCACCTCTTCCGGCTGATATCCGCACCATTCCCATCGCCGACGTCCGCTGGCATCCGCCGGTACGTCGTCCCGGGAAGATCGTCGGCGTGGCCATGAACAACTCCGCCTCCGACGCCCGCAAGATCAGCGCGCCCAACCATCCGATGTTCTTTCTCAAGCCGCGCAGCAGTCTGCTGGGACATCTCAACGAGTTGGAAATCCGATCGTACTACGGCAGCGTGCACCCGGAGCCCGAGCTCGCCGTGATCATCGGGAAAAGCGCGCGCGATCTGGATCCGCGATCCGCTCTCGACTGCGTTTTCGGCTATACCATCATGAATGACGTGACTGGCAACGGCATGCGTAGCCAGGACAGGGTGCATTACTACGCGCTGTACGCTGGCGAAACGGATTCGACGCAGGTGGAAAAACGGGAGCAGCACCTGTCATATGCGGCGCGTTATAAAGGGACAGATGGATTCGCGCCTCTGGGTCCCTGGCTGGTTACACGCGATGAGATCCCCGATCCCGGCATACTCGATGTGATTTGCAAAGTGGGCGCCGACGTCGTCGCGCAGGACAGCACACGCTACCTGACTTACTCCGTGCCTGAGATTCTGGCCTTTCTTTCCCGCTTTCAAACATTGGAGCCCGGCGACGTGATCTCCATGGGAACGGCGTTCCGACAGCAGGCCGGCGCGAAGCGCTCGCTCCACAGCGCCGACCTACAGCGAGTCGAGGGCCCGATGCAGGTCGAGATCACGGGCCTGGGAACCCTCATCACTCCAGTACGCCGGAAGCAGATGGAGCTCGGCGACTGGCAGCTACCGACGCTGCCGAGAGATATTTGAGCGAATCACAGTCCTTTGACTTTGTCGTCGTCGGCGGTGGTTCGGCGGGCTGCGTGCTCGCCGCACGCTTGTCGGAAGACCGCGGCGCCACAATTTGTCTCATCGAGGCCGGCGGCTCAGGCCAAAGTGCCGTCGTGGACGTCCCGGCCGCTGTTGCCATGGCACAGCGCTCCGCCGAGCTCAACTGGGGATTCAAGTCAGCCCCCCAGCGCCATTTGAACCACCGCCGGCTCGGGTTCCCTCGCGGGCGTGGTCTGGGCGGCTCCGGACTGATCAACGGGATGGTCTATTTCCGGGGCCATCCGCGCGATTACGAGGATTGGGCGCGCGCGGGCGCCACAGGCTGGAGCTTCCAGGAGGTGCTGCCCTACTTTCGCCGCAGCGAAGACAATCTCGACTTCGGCGACGGCGAGTTTCATGGCCGCGGCGGCCCGATGCAGGTACGCCGGGTCACGCATCCAAATCCTTTGAATTTTGCCTTTTTTACGGCGCTGGGCAGCCTCGGTGTGCCCACGCGCAACGATCTGAACGACGGCGATACCGAAGGCGCGGCTCTGCGGCAGCTCGCGATCCGCGGCGGCAAACGGGAGACTTCGGCCTCCGCGTTCTTGCAGCCCGCCATGCAGCGCTCCAATCTCACAGTGCTGACTCGCGCTCACGTTACTCGCGTCATTCTGGAGGGCAGACGTGCAATAGGCGTCGAGATGCGCATGCTCGAAGGCGTGCAGGTCGTGAGAGCCCGGCGCGAAGTTGTGTTGTCTGCCGGGACGTTGCAGTCGCCCCAACTCCTGATGTTGTCCGGAATCGGTGACGCCGCGCATCTACAGGATGTGGGTGTCGATGTGCGGCATCATCTCCCTGGCGTAGGACGCAATTTGCACGACCATCTCGCCAGTCCGGTTCATATGGACATGACGCGACCGGCCTCTTACGGGATCTCGTTGCGGGCCATGCCCCGCAACCTGGGCAACATCATCGAATATGCTTTGCGCAGACGCGGTCCGCTGGCAAATAACATCTTTGAGTCCGCCGCCTTCGTGAGAACACAGCCCGGGCTCGAGCGGCCCGATGTACAGCTCGTCTTTCAGCCCGCCAAGCGTCCGTCGCCGCGCTTTCCATTTCCCATTGGCCACGGTTGCGCAATCAGCCCGGTCGGACTTTACCCGCGTAGCCGGGGACGTCTCACACTGGCGAGTGCGGATCCCCTCGCCCCGCCGGTCATCGATCCGAATGTCCTCGACGTGCCCTTGGACGCCGAGCCGCTGCTCCGTGCGATCCGCCTGATCCGCAAGATTTTTGGCGCACCCGGCTTCGAGAAATACGGCTTGCGTGAAGCCGCCCCGGGTGGGGCCGCGCAGAGCGATTCCGATCTGATCGCGTATATCCGCGCGGAAGCCTACACTGTGCACCATCCTGTCAGCACTTGTCGGATGGGAAACGACTCGATGGCTGTCGTGGACAGCCAGTTGCGGGTGCTCGGCATTGAAGGGCTGCGCGTGGCGGATGCGTCCGTCTTCCCCGCCATCATCGGCGGAAATACCAACGCTGCGGTCGTCATGGTGGCGGAAAAGGCGGCGGACATGCTGCTCGGACGTCCGCCGCTCGCCCCGGCCTCATCAGCTATTCCTTAGGAGCCGTACCATGTCAGAAGTTTTGAGTCCCATTGAAAAGCTGGAGATCGAGCGCGCCTGCGAGCGCCTGGTGCATGGATATTCCCGGGCGCTCGATATGGGTGACATGAGCGCGGCAGCCGACTTTTTCGCGGCGAACGGATCGATGGCGCGACCCATGGCACCCACTCAGGTCATTCAAGGTCGCGAGACCATCCGCGCGTCGCTGCTGACGAGACCCGAAACGCTCCTGACGAAGCATCTCGCCACCAATGTCATGATCGATGTCGAGAGTCGCGATACGGCCCGTGGCCATTCCTACCTGACCATGATTGGCACGACCCCGGGAAATGCGGAGCCGCCCTTCCTCTCTCAGGGGCCGATCTACTTCGGGCAGTTCCTGGATCGCTTTGTGCGGGAACACAACGAGTGGAAGTTTCTCGAGCGGCGCGGCTCCATCCAGATGAAGTTCGCGGGCGCCGCTCCTAGCGGTTGACCATTGCGAGTCAGCCCGGCGCGGGCAACAGCTCGGCCAATTCCAGATAGCGGCAGAACGCGTTCGCCAGCTGCATCTGGCGCGGAGTCTTGCACTCCGCCTCGAAGAGCGCTGGCGAGCCGACCAACACGCACAGGCACCGCGCGCGCGAGGTCGCCACGTTGAGTCGATTCAGGCTATAGAGAAATTCCATGCCGCGGGGCGCCTCAGCGGAGGACGAACTGGTCATGGAGCAGATGACGATCGGGGCTTCCTGGCCTTGAAATTTGTCGACCGTACCGATGCGTGCCCCCGGTAAACGCTCCTGCAGCTCGAATACCTGGGCGTTGTAGGGGGCCATGAGCAGAATGTCTTGCAGGCCAACGGGTCGCTCCACCCCGTCGGGATCGATCCAGGTAGACCGCGATGCGAGAATCCCGCTGACCAGGGCGCGAATCGCATCCGCCTCCTCGACGGAGGAGCTTTGATTACCCTCATGCTTTACGGGAAAGTAGCGCAACCCCGTGCCTCGCACGCAACTCGTGGAACGTACGGTCTGTCTCTCGAGACCAGGCCGCGAGCGCAACCTGCCTTCGTAGAACAGCTCGGAGGTAAAGGCACAGATGTCAGGATGCAGCCGCCAGGTCTCCTCCAGGAACAATCCCTGCTGATCCGCGATAGTCGCATTACCCTGCAGAAGATGATCTAGCGCCGAGACGTCGGTACCTTGGGGGTGGCTGCCTTTCATCGGCTGCTCCAACTGTTGCGGATCACCGAGCAACACCAGCGTTTTGCACGCCTGCGAGACCGCGAGAACATTCGCCAGCGACATCTGCGCCGCCTCGTCCACAAACAGGACATCTACCGATTCGAACGCTTCGGGAGGTGCCCACAGCCAAGCGGTACCGCCCGCGACCCGGCAAGTTCCTCCCAATGCCGCGAACACCTCCTCATTCTTCCGCACACAGCGGACACTTTGGCCGTCTTCCCCTGCTTCCGAGACTTTCTGCACGCACTGGACCTCCATCCCCTTTCTTTTCGCGGTCTCGGCAACCTTGTCGAGGAGGTTACGAACAACTTTATGGCTGTTGGCCGTGATGCCAACCCGAGCGCCTGCAGCGGCGAGAGCACAGATCATCTGCGCGGCTGTGTAGGTTTTACCCGCGCCCGGTGGACCTTGGATCGGTAAGACACCACTGAGCTGCCGCGAGACGATTCGGACTGCGGAATCTACAACCGACTCACCCGGCATGCGCAGCGGCTGGCCGCCTGTGCCGGGCGACCGCCGCAAAAGCAGATCGCGCGCCGGGCGATAGCGCCCTGCCTTTTCCTGAGCGCTTGCGTCGAGAATCCCATGATCCGCGACGTACTCCCCTACCCGGAGTAAGGCATCGGCCAGTACATCCGTGGACACGATGTCGTGCGCGAATACCGCTTCGGCGTGCACCGCGGCCGTGTCGAGCCGCTTCTTGATATCGATCGTGCGATGCTCGAGGGAAATGGCTTCCACCTTGCCAAGCTTCGCGCCGCCGGCGCAGTACAGGGTTTCCCCACCGCGGAGCTCCGTCTCCTGCGCCGGAAAGGCGTAGCGGTGAATCGGGGCTCGCGTGGTACCGCCAGCAGCGGTGCCAAGGAAACTGAGCCCGCAGAGCGCGGCCCGCTCGTCGGTGAGGTCTTCGGCGGGGAGATCCGCGAGACGATAGAGCTCCCACCATGTCGACTTGTTCTCGCGCCGGTGCCAATCGAGCGTTTGCGCGAGAATCCAACGGGCCTGTTGCTCTTCGGTCCGCTCCATCTCCGCCACGGGGATGTCAGCCATCAGGCGCTGTGCCAAGGCCGCGACTTTACGCTGACGCTCACTGAGCTCTTCGGTAGGATCTGGAGAGGACAGCGACGGCCGCGCAATGGACGCGCCCTCCTCGATCAGCCTCGCGCGGATGCCCTCCAACCAATCGCGCAGCCTGAGCGTCGATACGCAATCGTCGCTGTTATAGTCCTGGACGACGGTCTTCGCTTCGTCGGTAATGCTGGCCGGATCACCCAACTCCAGACAGCCATGCACTCGGGCCAGCGCGCGACGCGCATCCAACAGCGGTGTTTGACGCTGGTAGCCGTAGAATGCTTCCAGGTTCTTGAGAGAATACGATTCGACACTCGCCCGGATACTCTGCCGGGTTATCGCATAGAGGTCGACGAAAAGCTCGGCTCGCAGTATGCGATCCAACTCCTCTTCGCGGGTGGCAAAACGGCCCATCAAGCGCTTCAGCGCCGCAGGCTCGTACGGCGAGTAGTGATAGATGTGCAGATCGCCGTAGCGCTCCCAACGAGCCATCACGAAGTCAATGAACTGCTCGAAGGCGGCCTTCTCCTGCGCAGGTGTGAGTGCCCATTCGCAGGTGTAGCGCAGCTCGCCCGTGGCGCTCGGGCTGACATGGCCGAACAGATACTCCAAGCCGTCCTCTCCCACGAAGGGATCGGCTTCCAGATCGAGAAAGATGTCGCCGGGAGAGGGTGCGGGAAGACGCGCGAGTCCTATAGTCGATGCCGGGGCCGCAGCCGCGAGCAGGGTCTCATAGATGGCCTGGCGGGAAGTGCGCCCCGCAAGTTGCACCCTCGCCTGCTCCCGAGTGCGCACATACGCTTGAGGAGAGCCGCGCTCGGGCTTCCACGGAATGGGCACAGGCAAACTCGCAAGGTCCGCGAGTGTGGCTATCTGGTGTCGCTTGAGCTCGGCAATCTGCAATCGGGTGATGCCGGCCACCAGGCAAAGATGGTCGTCGCTGCGGCGCCGCTCGTCGCATGCGAGACGCCACCGGCAGATCTCACAGTGCTCCCGGGGATCGGGATAGGTTTCAATCTCAGCTCGACTGTCTTTGACCGACTGCTCCAAACCCTTCTTCACCCGTCTGTAATACGCCGCGAACGCAGCTGTCCGGTACGTCTCCGGCTGGAAGCCTGAGCCAGGCGTCACCACATGCATGTGCTCAGGCACACGGCCCTGCACAACTGACAAGAGATCTGAATAGAGACAAAGCTGCAGGACGGTACCGCCCTTCGTCTCGCGTGCCAGTTTCGTGTCGATGATCTCGTAAGACCATTCGCCAAGGGCGCTAGGCGTGCGTACGCGGCGAAGGATATCCGCTCGTCCGCTCCATACGCCGTGCAAGAAGGCGCCCTGCACAATGACTTCAGCGCCGGCACGCATGGCCGCGAGTGTCTGCTCAGCCAACGCTGGCGTGATCCCGACGCCTTCGATGAGGACTCCCGTGAAACCAGCGTCGCGAAGGTGATCCACATAGTTGCGCTCGTGAAGCGCGCCACGCTGCCAGAGCACTTCCAGCAGTGGGTCCCAGGCGCTCGGCTTGCGCAACCGCCCGGCAGCGACAGCAATGTCGAGCTCGGTGAGATGGCGGCAGTTCAGGTAAGCAACGAGATCGGACGCGCTGAGCAGCGCGGTCTCGCCGATCTTCATCATGCTGAGGAGCTCATCACCTGGCTTGCGTGCCCCGGAAATCGCAATGTCGATGCATTCTCGCAGCTCAGAGGAGTCGCGGTCCACAGCTACGAACAAGCCTCGGCTCTTCTCCGCCGCTACGATCTGTGACGTCCGTCACAGTTGTATCGCGGTGCGACAAGCCGCCGGGAACCGGCCCGTGCAGCGCGCATTGTCGTTCTCAACAATCAACTCGATCAGTCGTGCAAGGGACCTCAGGAGGTGCATGGCGCGACCGGGCCGCCGGTCGAGATCTCGGAATGAATCCAGTTTTTTCACGCAAGGGAATTCTCAATGAAGGCTCGCAACTTACGCGCGCTGCTCGGCGCGCTGGCACTTCCTACGAGCGCTGTTTGTTTTGCAGCGGCACCTCAGTATGCCGTCGTCGATCTCGGTGCCGCTTATGTGGCGGGCTCCGGGCTCACGTGGCAAAGCAGACAGTCCAAGCCCGCCCCAGCCAATTGGCCCTCCTCCGGGGGGAGTCAGTGCTTTGGACCCGTGGCCCCCTATATCGAAGCCCAATATGGGAATGTCGCGGTAGGCGCGACCTGTGAGCCTGACTACGGTAATCAAGCCGCAAAGTGGACGGTGGCGTCCGACGGGACGGTTACGCTGACCGATCTCGGTCGCTTGCCCGGTGCAGGCGGCGATGTGAATGGTCCGTATAGCGCGGCCTACGACTTCAACAATGTAGGAGACATCGTCGGTGTGTCGCAATCCAACGCGGAGCAAAACCATGCCGGATGCCCCTGCGTGGCCCTGCATGGCTTCATTTACAACAATGGCACATGGACGGACCTGGTCCCCATTGCCGGCCCGGCGTACGAGAGTATCGCCTACGCCGTGAACGACTCGCACGAGGTGGTAGGCGTTACAGACACCATCTCGAGCACCACAGGAGAGGTTCTCAACCGCGCGTTCGTCTACATCGGCGGAACGATGTACAACCTGACCTTCTACCTGGTCGGCGGGCCGACAGTACTGCTGTCGAGCGCGCTCTGGATCGACTGTCAGGGCAACATCGCCGCTGTCGGCACGCCGGCCGCGGGCGGGACCACTCACAACTATCTGCTCGTCCGCCAAGGGGCGGCGCGCACCAACTGTCCGAAGTAGCAAGGAGCTCGATCATGAATCGCCAATTCTTCCGTGCGTCGCTCGGCGCGTTACCGTTCTGTCTCAGTGCTGTGTGTGTAGCGGCGGCACCTCAGTATGCTGTTGTAGATCTTGGCTCGGCGACTGTTGCAGGGGCCGGGCTTGCCTGGCAAACGCACATTCCGTACTCCCAGCTGGCACCGGCGGGCTGGCCCGCCGCAGGCGGCTCCTCGTGTTACGGCAATCCTCCCAAGAACTTCCTGGGTGCCGAATTCGGGAATGTCGCGGTCGGGGCAACTTGTCTGCAGGACGGGGGTGAAGAGGCTGCGAAGTGGACCCTCTCAGGAGGTACCGTCACGCTAACCGCGCTCGGAGCTTTGCCAGGGGCGAACAACGGTGGAGGCATCGACTTTCCCTTTGCTTATGCGTGGGACTTCAACACACTTGGCGACATCGTAGGTCAGTCGACTTCCCGTTACCCCGTACCGGTGCAGCCGTCCCGCTCTTACGCGCGACATGGCTTCATCTACAATAACGGGAATTGGACGGAGCTGATCCCAATTGCGGGAGTCAACTACGAGAGCACGGCCGAAGGGATCAATGATTCCCGCGAAGTGGTCGGCCAGACCGAGACCATCTCGAGCACCACGGGTGAGGTGCTGGACCGGGCCTTCGTCTACATCAATGGAACGATGTACAACCTCACTTTCTACCTCGTCGGCGGTCCGACGGTGCTGCTATCGGATGCCCACGGAATCGACTGCCAGGGGAACATCGCGGCGACCGGCACACCAGCCTCGGGTGGGGGGACGCAACATAACTACTTGCTCCTGAGGCAGGGGGCGGCCCCGACAAACTGTCCGAAGTAAACGGAACGTGCGCGCTTGAGGGGACCCCGCGGACACGGCCGGAGCGGGGTCCTTCCTCAATGCGCGCTGGGCAGTAGTCCCTTGCCCACGAGCTCGGGCGGGTGGCGGTAATGCGTACCCTGCTCCCATGCGTACGCGTAGCCTAACAAGTCGCCGTCCTTGAAAGGCCGGCCCGCGAGCTCGAGGCCGAAAGGCAGGCCGCTATCGTAAAATCCGCCGACCACCACGACTGCCGGTATGCCCAGCATGTTGACCCAGCTGGTGGCCGAATGCGGACCTTCGCTGAGCTTGCCGTCCTGGGGCAATGTCTCATCGACCGGCGGCATCTGGATCGCGGGATAGACGTAGCCGTCCAGGCGCAGCCGGTCGAGAGTCTCGACGTACACGTCGAGTGCGCGCCGGCGTGGAGCGAAGTAGTTCTTCTGCGCGTCGGGGTCGCTCTCCAGGACCCGTTGGCTGATCTTCAGGTCGCCGGGTTGCGAGTTGGTCGGCTCCGTGCCGATCACCGCGGCACCCAACGGCGACCCCATCACCCGGTCGTAGTCTGCCGCGGAGTGGTATTGCGCAGGCCCGAACTCCTTCAGAAACTGGTCAGTCCCCTGGCGCACATAGGCATACGTGCTGATGTGAGCCGCCATTTGCGCGAAACTCTCCGGTAGCACCGAATCATCGGTCACCACGGTCGCGCCCAGCGCGCGCAGCTTCGCCACCGCTTGCATGAATGCAGCGCGCGTTCTCGGATCGAGCGGCACGGCCGCTTGCGCGGTCTGTTTGTTGAAATCGGCGTCCGACAACGCCGCCGGCAGGCCGTGAAACGGGATGCCTGTACCTTTCAGGACGAATGCAGGCACACCAAAGCGCTTGCCCTGCAGTGCATTGGCCTCGAGGTATTGTAGATAAGGCCCCGGCTGGGCCTTCGTGGCCGAGCCTCGGGTCCGTGGATCCAGGGGATCTTCGCCTGCCATGACTCCAAGAGCGATCGCGGCGTCGGTGACCGTGCGGGCAATCGGACCGGTATTGTCCAACAGCCAATCCAGCGGAGCGATACCTGCGATGCTGACGAGTCCGCGCGTTGGAAAAACTCCGATCAATGCGCTCGTTGCGGCAGGCATACGGATTGAGTTGCCCGTGTCGGTCCCGGTGCCGAGCAAGGCCAGATTGGCCGTGACCGCAGTGACCGTCCCGCCCGAGGATCCCCCTGGCGAGAAGCGCACATCGAAGGCGTTTCCAGTGCGTCCGAACGAGCTGCTGCGATTGGTATCGGAGTTGGCGAAGTCTGGCATGTTGGTATGGCCGAGAATGACAGCACCCGCGGCGCGCAAACGTGCGACGATCGTCGCATCGCGCGGCGCCAGGAGCTCATGGCCGGGAACGATGTAGCCATCCCACCCGTCGGTCGTTACTTTTCCCGCGACGCTGGTGTTTGCTTTGATGACGATGGGCACGCCCCACAAAGGACCCCGGGGTTCGGATTTTGTGGCTGCGGCGTCCTCGCGCGCGGCGGCCGCCCGCGCATCATCTGCAAATACTTCCTCAATCGCACGGTAAACACCGTTATAACGAGCAATGCGATCCAGGTACCAATCCACTACTTGCGTAACAGTGTACTTGTGTTGCTTATAGTAGGTTTGGAGCTGCGGAACAGTAACTTCCATCAGATCGTGGTCCATTTCCGCGCTCGAGCGCGTGAAGGACCTCGTCTCTGCGATGGATGTCAGGCTCGTGGCAGCAAGACACACGAGCACGCTTATGGATCGCCACTTGCGCACGGATACCGCCTCCCTGGATGACCGATCCGTAGAATAGGCGATCAGCCGCTCGCGGTGCGCGCTGAATCAAGGAGTGCCTTCATCTCGAGCACCCGCTCGTGGTCCTCCGAGCCCACATCGATTTTTTCGTCCGACATCCAGCGATCGATGGCGACTCGAATGATTTCGGACTGTTGCTCGGTCAGCAACCGGCCGGCAATGGTGATCTTGGCCTCGGACATAAATCACCTCAGGGATTGCGACTCAAACGCCGAAAATACTCCCCGACCGCCGCCTCGTACCCTGCAGGGATGGGCTGAGGGCCATCACTGCGAATCTCTTCGGGGGCTGCGGAATCGGGCTCGTGATGGAGTTGCAACTCCAATTTGTCCACGCCGCTCAGGACACGGGCATAGAGCTCGTCGACCATCGCGGGATTTCCCGGAAAACGCTTTGGATCGAGGTTTTGCATGGAGCGGATGAGATCGTCCACCTGGCGCCGTGCCGCGGGGTCGTCGGCGACGGCGCGGCGCAGTTCCTCCAGATCGTGCACGCCTTGCCCGATCACTCGCTCGGTGTCACCCGGCAGTGGCGAATGATCGGGGCCGACCGGACGTGGAAGCTCGGAGTTGTTGCCTGCGTTCCAGCCGCCGTTCACGGGGCCGCCGCGATTGCTCCCGACGTCGCCGCGGCCGACGGGACCGGCCCATGGGCCTGGGGCGCCGTTTCGGCCGCCGCCGTTGTTTTGGGAGCTCGCCGCGGCGTCGTCGGCGCCACCGCGTCGGCCGCCCTCACTCTGGTCGCCGTCGTTCCGACCACGGCCGTCCGCCCGCCGGCTCGGATCCAGTTGCGCCAGGCGGCTGCGCAGTCGTTGCATCGCCTCCTCGGCACTGCCCTCGCCGTCAGCGGGTGACTTCCCCCGCGCGTCCGCCAGTGTTTGGCGAGCCTGACCGAGTTGGTCCTTCAAATGAGCGAGCTCGGCAGCCATCTCCTGTTCGGCGGCGTCGCTCAAAGGAACGTAACCGCGCCGCAGCTGGTCCGCGCTTCGTTGAAGCTGCGTCTCTGTGTCTGCCTGCTCCAGATCACCGAGCGCGTCATGCAGCGTTTTGGCCGCGTTCCGATCGTGCGCGCCGGCCGCGTGCTCCGCGGAGCGGATGTCTCGTGTAAGCCGCGCTAGATCGTCGGCGAGCTTTTGTCGATCGTTGATCAGTCCCTCGACCGCACCGTCGCCAGTGATACCACCCCTCCTCGGCGCACCAGCTCCACCCTGTGCGCTCGCGCGTGCGCTCATCAGCTCGCGCATGCGTTCCGCCTGCTCATGCTGTTGACCTTCGAGCCGGCCAGCTTCGCGTGCTACGGAATCGAGTTGCCTCGAGGCGTCTTGCTGCTGGATGCCGCCCAGGAAGTTCATGGCCTCACGTAATTGCTCTGCAGCCCGCCGTGCCTCCGCGGGCGACTGTCCATCGACAGCCCGTCGCATGGCTTCCTCGGCCTCGCGCAGGCGATTCAACGCCTGGCGGGCGCTTGCACGCATGGCGGTGTCAGGGTCGCTCTCACCGTTCGCCGCGCCGCGCGAGCGGGACCCGTTGGGCTTCCCGGCGCTGGATCGTCCGCTGCCGGAATTGCCATCGGCTGCGGTCGCCTCGCCCGGATCGTCACTGCTCGCGCCTTCGCTACGCGGCCCTTCGCCGCTCTCCCCGCCAGCGCGCGCCAACCGCTCCAATTGCCGCTGCAGCTCCTCGGCTTTCCGTCGCAACATCTCCTGCTGCCAACGCTCTTCCGCGGTCTGCTCCGTTTCGCTACGATGTTGCGCGGCGAGCTCGGTTTGCCTGCGGGCCAGCTCGTCGAGTTTCTTCAGAGCCTCATCCACAGGCCCCGAATGTTGATTCGGAGCAGAGGGTGCCTGCGCACTCTCGTATTGATTCTTCTGAGTATCCAACTCGAGATCGAACAGGCTCGCCAGGTCCCGACCAGCCGAGTCGACCGCGCCCGAGCCGCCGCCACGGCTACCAAAAGCCACTTGGATCTGCCGGAAGGTCGCCTCCGCGCGCAGGAGGTATTGCAGCGCCTTCTGCTCATCAAATACCGCCTCGTTCCAGTGCTGCTCGTCCAACTTCCGGGCCGCCGGTCGCATGGCGTTCGCGGCGGCCTGCATGTCCTGTTGGAAGCTCCCGAACTGCTCGTTCGCGAGCTGCAGGTCACGCATTTCCAGCCGGCCCGCGAGCGACAGAGCTTGCGAGCGCAAGGTGGTCTGCACATCGGACAGGAATTTGGCTTGGCTTGCGGACTCGCGCGCGGCGCCATTTTTTCGCCCTGCCTGCTGCCAGGTTGCGGCGATGATTTCCTTTTCGCGCGCGGCGATCTGCGCCTGATCAGCGGCGATCCCGCCACCCCCGCCGGCGCCACCGCCCGACTGTTGGGACTGGGAGAACTCGCGCTCGAAGGGATCAACCTGGATGAAAGCGATGTCGGTGTGCGACTCGGTGCGCGCATCCTTGGCCGTGGCATAAAAGCCGACCACATCACCGGGCGCCAGTTTCAGGTTTTCCAGGCTCAACAGGGTCGTCCCACTCACCTGGCTGACGCCCGCCTGAGTGGGTTTCATGAGATCGACCGTCTGTTCCGGTCCGCCATTGACCGAGTAGCGCAGTTTCAGCTCACTCAGTCCGAAGGGATCTTTGGCATTCGCGGCAAGTGTGACTTCCTCTATGGGTGTCGCACGATAGTCCCTCTCAGGCCTGACCAGTGCGACCTCCGGCGGTTTCACAGCACTGGCCGCAATGAGATAGTCCTCGGAGATACGCTCCTCGTGGGTTCGGTCGCGCATGGCGAGGTGGTACGAGCCGTCCTTTTCTACTTTGATAGTGCCGTAAGAGACGTTGCCGGGCCCGGGAGTCAGTGCGATCCGTTGGCCGTCATCCAAGGCGAGTACGCCCTTGGCGAGCGGGCCGTCAGTGATGACTTCGAGCTGTGCTTCGGTCCCTTCGATGGCCCGTAAATCGCCCCCGTGCTCCTCGACAGTGTCGGCCAGGCGCATCCAGTCGGGATGGTGGTAGGTTACTCGTATCTGCTTCACGGCTGGGATATCGGCAACACGCAGATGGAAATGCTGCGTCTGCACCGAGCCCGCATCCACATAGTATTCGAGATCTTCGGGAATCCCGGCGAACAAAAACTGGAACCCCTCTCCCGTGAGGCGCCGTTGCATGGTCGTTTGTTCCCATTTCTGCGCGCTCTGGTAACGCACATGGATGCGCAGCTGCCGGGACTGCAAGCCCGGCAACTCGGCCGTCACGAGCTGATCGGCATGGCGTCGGACCTGCGCATCTCCGGGACTGACATGCACGGTATAGAAGGGAGCTGCCGGCAGGCCGGTCCACAATGCGGCAGCTCCGTATCCGAGGTAACCGGAACCCGCCCGGACCAACCATAAGAGCCCGACGAGCGACACTCCTCCAACCGCAAACATGACACTCAACAGGCGATCGGGCGCGGCAGTCCGGACATCGGTCGCTCGCGCAATGTGCAGCGTATCGGCGGCCAACAGCTCGAGAAATGGGTCCTGGGCGCCGCGATCGCGCTCGGTAAAGGTCAGCAGGCGTTGCTCGAACTGGGGAAAGACGCGCTCCGCGCGCTCGGTCCACCATCGCTGCCCCCAGTGCCACAGCGGGACGACGAGGCCGAAAGCAGCCCCGAGCGCCAGCGCCCCGACCAACGCAACCCGCGCGCTCCACAAGCTGCCGCTCGAGAAGGCGAACCTGCTGGTAATAGCGGCCAACAGGAGGGTTGCAATCAGGGCTATTGCCGCCACGATAGCGGTGCCGCGCGCGATCACGCCCAACCTGAAGCGACCGTGCAGCCGCTGTATGTAGGAACGTAGTGCCTCAGTCGCGCTCACGGCTCGTCCCATCGCGTCGTCAGGTATCGGCTGGCGAGCGCAGATTCTGCAAGCGCCGCGACCAGCACGCACAACATAGCGTACCACCATAGGCTACGAGGAACTGCAACCGCCTGAGACGGTGAGGGGTGCCCGAGCGGCCCGTGATCCGGGATTGCGGCTGAACTGCCACGCCACAGCGCCAGGACTTCGGTCTCTACAGGAGTCAGGTCGGATTCCCGCCTGTCGACGTTCACGGCGACCAGGTCCCGGCGGCCGCTCGCCAGACGAACTTCGTAAAAGCCCGCCCGCGGGAGCTCGTACGATTGCGCGGTTACGGACTCCTGTAGTGATAGTGGTCTTCTGCCGGCCGGATCGATGACCTCGACGCCGACCGCCTGCTCCCTTGCGCTGCGCAGCGCAATGGCTTCGTCCACGAGGTGTGGACCTGTCTGCGTATCGGTTCCGCACAGATAGCGGACCAACCGTTCCGAGAACGCTACAAAGACCGGGTGCAGTGGCAGGTCGCTGGTCAGGTTGTCCAGCCCCGAGGCGAAGATCACAACGCGCCCCTCTCCTACCGGCTTCTCGAGTACCAAAGGCGTCCCGTCCTGTAGACGCAGGGCTACCCGGGACCCGCGCTCGTCCACTCGCGCAGCATAATAAAACTTCACGCCCTCCCACTCCGCCGAAGAGCCAGCCGCGGGATAAGCGGGGTCCACCTGGCCCACTGTCGCGAAGCGCTCGGCGTCCCGCGAATATAAGCGCGGCACGGGTGCGCCGCCGCCGAAAATGGGAATCTCACGCTGCTGCGCCGCTACTGTACCCAACGCGACCAGGACGTTGCCGCCGCCGCGGACGTAATCCAGCAACCTACGCGCAAACGCCTCGGGCAAAGCTGCAACATCGGAGACCACCACAAAGGCATATGCGGCAGGATCGACTCCCGTCGCGCGCTCGACCGTTATCTTGTCGAGCACAACCGCAGTGGGCGCGGCCGCCCCCAACGCACTCTCGAAGTAAAGTGCGGAACGGGTGTCCGAGGGTTGGAAAACGAACAGGCCGCGTTTGCGGTCTGCCCGATCGATCGAGAAGACATACTCATCATCGGCCGGGAGCGCATCGCCGCCGCCCTCGAGCTTCACACTGCAACGGCTGAAGCCATAGGGAAGCTCCAGCGAATCGATCTCAGCGGTAGCTCGCCCGGAGGCTGGAATGTCTATCCGCCGAGTCGCCAGTGTCTTGCCATTCACCACGAAGGAGACCGTTCGGACAGTGGCCGGCGTGTTGTATCCGGCGATGACCGCCTGGACGTGGGTCGTGTGCGGGTCCCACACCAAAGCGGGCGCCGAGACACTCTCGACGGCCCAATTCGGGACGACGACGGACGCTACGGTATGCAGCTGCAGGGAAACATTCTGCGGTAGCACGAGCTCCTTGAAGCTCGCAGGCATGTTGCTTTTCTGTAGATCGCTGAACAAATGCAACTCGATCGGCGCGTGCTCGCTTTCCGCCATGGAGCGGATCGCGGTAGACAACACCGCAAAACTCCCACGCGAGTCGCTCGGCCGGATGCCCGCAACCGCGGCCCGCAGAATGCCGCCGTCTAGTACAGGTTGCGTGAGCACATGCGCCTGTGAGCTGATCGATAGGACCTGGGCGCGATCACTCGGGCGCCGCCCGGAAAGAAGTGCCAAGGCAGCGCGCTTGGCATCCTGCAGGCGCGTGCCCGTCCGCATGCTGAAGGAATTGTCGATCGCGACCACCAGTACCTTTTTAACAGTGCCGCCCGGCAAGAGCTCCTTGATGTAAGGCTCCGCGAAGGTCAGCACCAACAGCAGCAGTAGTGCCAGGCGCAGCGATAGCAGCAGCCAATACCGCAGCCGCCGCCGCTGTGTCGTACTTTGACGATGCGCCTCGAACAACATCAGAGAGCTGAAAGGCTGCGGGTTGCTGGTATCCCGGCGCAGCAAATGCAGATAGATCGGCAACCCGGCCGCCAAGGCGCCAACCAGAAAGGCGGGAGCCAGGAAGCCCATGCCTACAACCTCCCCTGCCGCAGCGTGAGGTATTCACGTAAGGCGTAGTCGAGCGGCCGGTCAGTCGGTAGGAGGTGATAGCCCAGCCCAGCACGTTGCGCGCTCTCGCGGAGAGCCTCGATATGCCGGGCGACACGTCCTCCATACTCCTTGACCACGTACTCAGGCGCTACCTCGATACGCGCGTGCGTCTCGAGATCGACCAGTACGGTCGGAGCGCGGAGCCGCGGACTCAGCTCCTGCGGATCGAGGACATGGAAAAGCACCACCTCATTGCCGCGCACGCGCAGAGGCTCGATCCCACGAATGAGCTCGGCAGGCGGTGCGTAGAAGTCGGAGAGCAGTACCACAATGCCGCGACGGCGCACCAGGCCTTGGATACGCTCCAGTGGCTCCGTAAAGTTCGTGCGAGCGCGCGGCTCTGCCGCCTCCAGCCCCGCAAGCAGCCGCAGGAATTGACCGTGGCGCGCCGACGGTGCGATGTAGTTTCGCACCTCGTCATCGAACACCAGGAGAGCCGCCGCGTCGCGCTGCTTGCGCAAGGCAAGATAGAAGATAGCTGCCGCCATGAACCGCGCGTAATCGATTTTGCTGACGGCATGGGATGCATACTGCATGGAATTGCTGGCATCCAGCAACATCGTCACCAGGCTGTTGGTCTCGCCCCGATAACGTTTCACAAACGCCCGATCGGTGCGCGCGAGAACATTCCAATCGATGTTGCGCAAGTCGTCGCCGGCGGCGTACGCCCGGTACTCCGCGAACTCCTGACTGAAGCCCAGGTCGGCGGAAACATGCAGACCCGCCACGAAACCCTCGACCACTGTTTTGGCCACCAGATCGAGGCCCGATAGAGACCTCAACATCGACGGGTCGAGAAAACGCGACATGTCAGCCCCGCGGAGGCCGCTGTGCAATGAGCTGACGCAGGATCTCGTCGGTGTCGACTCTGTCAGATTCCGCGTGGAAGTTCACGAGGATTCGATGGCGCAGCACCGGAATCGCCAGCGAGGCGATGTCTTCGTAACTGACGTGATAGCGTCGATGCGATAGGGCACGTGCCTTGGCGGCGAGCACGATGAATTGGGCGGCCCGTACGCTCGCCCCGTAGCTGACGTACTTCTTCACGATCGCCGGCGCCGACTCGTTCTTGAATCGCGTCGCGCGCACCAACTCCACCGCATAGCGCGCGACGGACTCCCCGATCGGCACTCTGCGCACGAGATCCTGGATTTCCAGCAGCTCCGCGGCATCGGTTACAGCCTCGATGTGCGCCGTATGAGTGGTCGTCGTGCGGTCGATGACGCGCAACTCCTCATCGGCGCTGAGATAGTCGAGCACCGTGTTGAAGAGGAACCGATCGAGCTGCGCCTCGGGCAACGGGTAGGTGCCCTCGAGCTCGATGGGATTCTGGGTGGCCAGGACGAAAAACGGTTTGGGCAAGGGATAGACGGTGCCCCGCACCGTACAGGACTGCTCCTGCATCGCTTCCAACAGGGCGGACTGGGTTTTCGGGGGCGTGCGGTTGATCTCATCCGCCAGCACCACATTCCCGAATATCGGTCCGTGCACAAACGTCCAGCGCCGATGACCTGTGCCTGGCTCCTCCTCGATAATGTCGGTGCCCGTGATGTCGGCCGGCATGAGGTCGGGCGTGAACTGGATGCGCCGGAATTGCAGCCCGAGGGTCTGCGCGATGGTCCGAACCATCAGCGTCTTGGCTGTGCCGGGCAGGCCCGTGATCAGGCAGTGCCCGCCGACAAACAGGGCGATGAGTATCTGGTCCAACACATCGTCCTGGCCTACGATCGCCTTACGAACCTGCTCGAGAATGCGGTCGCGTACGAGGTGGAAGCGCTGGACGCGCGCCTGCAGGTCGGTGGAGCTCAGCTCGGAGACGGCTACGGTATTCATGCGGATTGCTGGACCTCAAGGTTGATTCGCCTGGCCCGCCTCGGCGGGAGTCTTGATCTGCAGGAGCAGCTTTTGCGCCGGTCGGTAGTTGGGCGCTGCCTCGAGAGAGGCCAACACGGCATCCTCGGCTTTGTCGCGTTGGCCCGCGGCAAAATACGCCCGTGCGAGATCGAACTGCGCGCCGGCGGCGTCGACGGGATGAAATGCCAGAACCGCGGCGTATTCGCGCACGGCGCCATCGTAGTTTTTTTGTGCGAGCCATAAGGCGCCCAGGCGCCGGTGCTGCTCCAGGTCAAACGCAGGATCGATGTAATTGATTCGTTCCAGCGTCGCGGCGGCGGCCTGTCGGTCGCCGAGCCCTTCTTGAATCTGCGCAAGATTCTCCAGCACTGCGGGTCGGCGCCCACCCGCCTCGACATAAGCTTGCAGTACTTTGGCAGCCGCGGATTTTTCATCCTTCGCCAGATACGCCTCCGCTAAGAGCTCATAGGCGTTCGTATCGTAGACGTATGACGGATACAGCCGGATGACAGCGTCCCCGTCCTCGATCACCTTGTCGTACTGTTTGTCACGGGAGACCTTCACCATGCCCGCGAGCCGTTGGTGCCATTCATCAAACGACGCCAGTGTGCCGCGTAGTCGGTCGTAAAGCCACGCCTGGAACTGTTGGTCGAACTCCTCCGCGCGCACGCCGAGTTGCTGGCGGATCACATCCCGGGTACTCACGACATGAGCGTAGGAATGCACCATATCGAGGAGTTTCGCCGCCCCCCAGCGAGCTTGGATGTAATCGCAAACCTGCCCCGCCTGAAAATAGGAGACGAATACCTGCGCCGGGTACTGCGGGCGTACGAAGCCACGATCCAGGTCAGCGACCGGCAACAGCTTTTTCTCACGCAGGGCAGCCACGATATCCGGAGTCAGTGGATCGCCCCATTCCGGTGATGCTTGAGTCTCTTCGTGTACGGCCAGTCCTTCGGTAAACCACCTCGGTACGCGATGATGCGTGGCAGCCAGAATAAACACGTGACTCATCTCATGGCGCAAGGTACTTGCCCAGTGAAAGTCACCCGGCTTGCGGCCCGAGGGACTGTCCATGGCAACGACGTTGCCAAAGGTCACTCCAAGGGCTCCCAAGCCCGGCATTCCCAGCGTACGTACAGCAAAGTCCTCGTGATCCGGATACACCTCGACCTGCACGGGGCCGGATAACTTCATCTGATACTTCTGCTCGTAGACCGCGATAGAGCGCTTCAGCTCCGGCAGGAAATAGGGGCGCAGCAAGTCCGCTTCTTTCTTATGCAACTTCAGAACCGTCGTCTCATCCTTGCTGAGCACGAAATTCTTGTAGCTATCCAGGAGCCGCAGGCTGTTGACCGTCGCGGCGTTGCGATAGCCATTCTCATAACACTTCTGGAGTTGTTGACGGGCTTCGACATCTTGTCCCAAGCGCATCAGGTTGACCCCAAGCTCCGCGCGGGCCTGCCAAAGCCGCGGGTCTGCCCCGATAGCCTTTCGGTAGTAAGCCACGCCCTCGGTGTAGCGTCCCTTGATGATCAACTGGTGCGCGGCGAGCGCATAGCCTTCTCCGTAGGATGGATTGATCGCCGCGATCCTGGCGAACCAGGTGTCCGGCGCTCTGTCCGCGAGAAGCTCGATGCTGGCGTGCACGGCCATTGCGTCCAGGGCGTCCGCGGAGATCTTGAGCGCCGCGTCGGCTTCTGTGGCCGCCTGCTCGGGCTCAGAGTCCTCCAGGGCGAGTGTGGCTAACAACTCGTGCGCCTGAGCCAGCTGCGGGTTGATAGTCAGCGCTTTACGCGCCCACTCGAGGGCGCCATTGTCGAATCCGTCGGCGCTCACCAGCGCCAATCCAATGTACGCCTGCGCATTGTTGGGATCCTTGGCCAGCGCCTCCTTGAACAGGTCCTGGGCTTCCTGATCGTTGAAGCGCTCGTGCAGGAGCCTGCCCCAGCGCACTCGATACTGAGAGTTGTTCGGGGACTGGGCGACAGCTGCGCGGAACTCCTCATTGGCGTTGGAGTATTGGCCCAGCCCCCAATAGCCTTCCGCACGGAGGTAGAGATTGGCTTCGCGGAGGAGCGCTTCATAGCAGGCGCGGCTTTCGGGGTGGTGGCCGTGGCGCTCCATTGCCAGGCAGCGCTCGGGGGCGGCTGCGGAATCGGAGGAGTCGGGAGTGCCGGGCACCGCGGCCCGTGATGGCCCCAATGATAGCGCCAGCGCCCCTGCGGCCAACAGAACACCCGCTGCCCGGAATATTAGCCTCATTTGTCCAGCTCCTCCTGGACTTTGGCCAGCGCGACCAGTGATTCCGTCAGCTGCCGCTTGTACTCCTGGGGCGATAGCGCCGCGCGCTGGTATTTCAACGTGTCGATACGTTGCTCGAGTTGCTCCTTCTTCGTGAGCAAGCTGCGCTTCGCCGGGTTACCGGCCACCGCACTCGGCTTGGCAACACCTCCGCCAAACCGGACCAACGTCACACTTGCGAGCAGCCGCCCCGCGCCCGTGTCAGTGGAGGCGACGCGCACCGGGCCACCTCTGCGTGTATCTACAAATACCGCATGTTCGGTGGCTAACCGCTTCTGCGAGTCATAGAAGGCGGCCGTTTTGGCCGTGGCGTATTTAAACGCCTCCAGTGCACTGATTGCCTCATTCTTGTCAACATCCGCCCCAGAGTCCTGCAGCGCATCCACCCAATAGCGCGCAAACACCGTCGCGTTCTTCTCGGTGCCGCTCTTGGTCGCGGCAATGACGGCTCTGCCCTTCCGGGCCAACTCGGCGACTGAGCCACCGCTAGCACTCGTCGTGTTCACGATCAGCTGGCGCTTCGCGGTAATGTGCGCACAGGCCTCCGCCAAAGAGGCTGCCGAGATGTCCGGACCAACCACGTTGAATTTGTACTGCACGCCGTCATACGTTCCATGACCGATGAGGGTCAGTACGAAGTCATCCTCAGGTTTCGCCTGTTTTGCGATAGTGTCCAACGTCGCGAGCAAACGGGCGCGCGTAGCGTCTTTACCCGACAGCGTGAAAACGTGACCCGTGGCACCGGCGCTGTTGAATACGCGGTCCAGATCCGTCGCGAGCTTGGCAAAGCGCTGCTCGTAATCCGGCTCACCCCCCAGCCCGGCGATGGTCACGAAGTACGTGTCAGCGTGGACGGCCGCAGCCGCCGTGAGCAGCAAGGCGGAGCACAACGGCGCCCGGATGTGCCGAAACCGCCTCACACGACTCCCCACTTCCGCCGGAGCAACCACTCTCCTGAGCGTAGTGCCAGTATCAACAGGAACGCCGCAGGCATGTTCCACAGCTCCTTTGTCTGACGCACGCTGACTCCCGCCTGCGAATACGGAATATCGGCGGCGAGACTCGACAGCTCGGCAGGCTTGACGTATCGACCTCCGGTGCTGGCCGCGAGCTCCTGGAGAAGAGCGCGATTCTGGCCCGTGTGAAAACTCTCCGCGATACCGTCCAGACGTTGGAACGTCACGGTGTCGGCCCCAATTTCCTCGGCCCCGCGGCGAGCTGCCAATTCGGCCACATACAGCCCGGGCACGGGGGCCGTCCAATCCGCCCGGAAGCGTCCGGGGGAAGTGGGCACGGGAGTGAGCTCGAGCGCCGCCGAAAATCCGCCGGGACCGATTACGCGTGCCGAGACACGGGCGTCCGCGGCCGCGTGATAGTCCTTGTCTCGCACGTCCGCGGTGACCTCAACATGGTCTTCGTCGAGCAAAGTGACCTTGGGAACGGCCGCAGTCACCCGTCCGCGCGTACCCGCCACAACCCAGCGCAGGAGTTGCTGCCAGAACAGATCGTGACTCTTGTCCCCCAACGGCAAGCTCATCTGCCATCGCCAGGTGCCCCCGGTCGCGAGCACTGCGGTACGGCCGCGACCATAGCTCTCGGTCACGAGCAACGGCATGGCCCGCGCACCGTCATGCATCTCGGCCAACACCGTAGCGCCGGGCTTCGGCTTGCCAGGGTCCTGGTAGTCCATGAGATAGGGGAGTTTTTTCCACCGCTCGACATTGCGGGTGGAGTCGTCAACCAGCCGCGTGATCACACTGTCGGCCCCCGCCGGAGTAAGGCTGACAGTGGCGGGGTCGCGATGGAAAGTATCGTGGCCCTCAGGCAGGTTGACCGGCAACACGGGGGCAACTTGCGAGCCGCCCCACACGCCATCGGCCAGAGACTGCCGGCCACCCAGAAGCAACAGGCCACCGCCCCGCCGGTCGACGAAATCACGGATGAGTTGCTGTTGTATCGGACTGAAATAGCCGGCATCTACCGATCCGATGATGAGGCCGTCATACTCGAAGAGATCCGCGGCGCGAGTGGGAAAGCCGTTGGCGAGCTCTCCGGGCTGTGCCACTCCCTGGCGATAGATCTTGTTCTCGGTCGTGCGCAGCAGGCAGACGAGCTCAATCATGGAGTCGTCTTCCGCGGCACGCCGGATGAACTTGTACTCCCAACGCGGCTCCCCTTCGAAGTACAGGATACGGCGCGGCTGCGGCTCCACGTCGATCAACCGTGCCACGGTATTGTTGGCACGATTGGCTTCTGCCGCGACGGGCGCTACCGAGAACCGCAATGCTTTCGCACCGGCAGGACCGATATTGAACACCAGATTCCCGGTCTGGACCTGGCCGTCGGCGGCCAGAGTAATCTCGCGCGAGCCCAGCACCTGCGCGCCGTCGCCCACTTCGAGAAGTGAACGGCGGCCTGCATAGCCTCGCTGTTGGAATTTCACGGTCGCACTCAAGCGCGAGCCGGCCAAGGCGCGCGTCGGCACCACGACATCCTCCATCTCGATGTCCTGGTCTACCTGTTCCGGCCCGAATCCCACCGTATGCACGGGAATGCGATGACTGCGCAAGGCAGAGATAGCATCGCGATCAACGCCGCCCGAGTTGTCGCTGCCATCGCTCAAGAGCACCACCGCCCCCAGCGGCAGGCCTTCCATCTGCGTCATGAGTTGTTTCAGACTTGCGCCGATGTGGGTAGCCGTGGCCGTAGGCGGGCCGATGTTCCGGGGATCCGCGACGCGCGCGAGGCTCGCATCGAAGGTGTAAAGGCGCGTCTGGAATTTCCTTTGCAGCTGAGTCAACACTCCGGCATTCAATGCCTGGACGGCCTGCTCTTCCCGGGTAGAGCCGTTGGCCTGCTGGCTCATGCTGTGCGAGTCATCGACGAGGATTGCGATGATGTTCTGCCGTGGCTCGAGCTCGGTGACCACCAGGGCAGGCTGCCAGAGTAGAAGCAACAGCACTGCCGCGGTGGTCGCTTGCAGGAACCATATGACACCCAGCCGTATGATTCGCCGCCTGGTGTCGCCGACCGAGTCGTTCGCACCCGCCTCGATGGCGCCGCCGCGCCGGGCACGCGCTCCCACCAGCACCGCAAATCCCGCCGCCGACGCGACGATGAGCAGAAACAACAGCCAGCGCGGACCGGCGCCTAGCAGAACCAGATCGCCTTTCTGAAAAGCCGCGAGCGGGTATTTGAGCAGGAATTCAAACATCGGGTCGGCTCTTCCGGCGCCCCTGGAGTGCGCGAGCTCGTCAGTGCGTCATGCCGTAGACGATATAGTTCAGGCCGATCCGGTAAGCCATCGAGGCAAAGGTCTCGGGATACTCGGGCATGTCCGCCCATTCCCACGCATCGCCCAGGTGCATGTTGTGACAGATGGCGACGATGATGCGGCCCTTCTCGTCGCGGATGGCGCGCCATTTTGGAACGTAACCGTCTTTTTCGTACGTCCGTCCCGTGTTGACGTACTGCTCGCCCGGGACCTGGAAACGCTGCCCGAGATCGTAGAGGACATGGAAGATCTCGTCGTCATCGCTCAGATCCTCCACCGGTCGGTCAGGCAGCACCTGGCGCATCCCGGCCATGAAGCGGTCCCAATCGGCCGTGCCGTGAAAGTCATCCACCATGAGAAAGCCACCCTTGAGCAGATAGTCGCGCAAGCGCTTCGCCTGCGCGTCGGTGAACGTCCAGTTCGCAACCTGTACGGCATAAACCCACGGGTAGTTGAAGATCTCGTCGCTGTCGAGATCGACGATCTGCTCGATGGGGCGCATCTGGATGCGGGTCAGGCGCTTCAGTGCGAGCAGGAACTGACGATCGGCCTTGGGATAATCGCGGGACCAACCTGCCCATCCGTAGCCATAACCGGACCCATAGCCGTAGCCGAAGCCACCGCGGGCGCTCCCACTGGAGGTATAGCGCAATCGCGACCAGTAGAACTCCGCTTTCTCACGGCTCGGGTCGCGGGACTCGGCGTCCTGTGAGTAGGCGACGCGCAGGCAATACAGGGCGAGCAGTCCACAACCCAGACTGAGCAACAGCGCTGCCATCCGGTGACGTCGACGAAGTTGCATCGTTTCACCCTTGGGTCACATCCTAGTCTTTACTTGTACCGGTCACTACACCATGAGAGCATTTTGCGCGCACGGCACCACCAGCCGGTAGATAAGCGGACTATGAGGCGTCGCGACTTTGTAACCTGCGCAGGTGCGACGCTCTGTCAGGCTGTGATGCCGCCGATCCTTGCGCAGACGAGCAAAGCCGGCGCGCCTCGAGCTGGTGCGATCCGAGCCGATTTCACCTTGCGCATTGCTCCGGTGGCGGTCGAGATTGCGCCCAGTCGTTTCGTCAGCACCATCGCGTATAACGGCACCTCCCCCGGCCCGATCCTGCGCATGCGCGCCGGCAAACCGGTCACCGTCGATGTTATTAATGACACCGACACGGCGGAACTCGTTCACTGGCATGGCCTGTTCCTGCCCTCGAATATTGATGGTGCAGCAGAGGAAGGCACGCCACCCATTCCGCCCGGCGCCCGCACCCGCTATCAATTCACGCCCAACCCGGCGGGAACCCGCTGGTACCACTCACATGCCATGGCCATGGGCGATCTGCACCGAGGCTCGTACACCGGGCAATATGGCTTTTTGATGATCGATTCGGGGACCGATCCGGGGCATTACGACCAGGAGATCTACCTGGCACTGCGGGATTGGGAGCCTTTCTATACAGACCAGTTCGTTGATATGGACGAGACGAATGCCCCGGGCCCACAGCCCGAGCGACCCGCCCGCCTCGACACGCGGGCGAATGGGCTCGAAGCGGTCTCGCAGCTCTACTCTATCAATGACAAGGCGCTCGGGGCTGGCCCACCGATCCGGGTGCGGCAGGGAATGCGCGTGTTGCTCCATTTATTGAACGCCAGCGCGCTGGAGAACCGCACTATCGCCCTGCCCGGCCATGAGTTTCACGTCATCGCTCTGGATGGCAACCCGGTGCCGACCCCTGGCCCGGCCAAGGTCATCACCTTGGGTCCCGGGGAACGAGTGGATGCCTATGTAGAAATGAATCGGCCGGGTGTTTGGATCCTCGGCTCCACGGATGAGCCCACGCGCAACGCCGGACTCGGGGTAGTGGTGGAGTATGCCAATCAGCACCGCGAGCCACAGTGGGCAGCAGAGCCCGGTGTGTTCTGGGATTACACGCAGTTTGGACGGGCCGCGTCGGGCAGTGGGAACGCCGCGGACGGACGCGCGCCCGACCACGTCATCGATATGGTGTTCGAGAAGATCCCGGGCGGTGCCGCGCCATTCAATCTCTGGACCATCAACGGCAAGGCCTACCCGCACGAGCGCGAGTTCGTGTTACAACAGGGCCGGCGCTATCGCATCAACTTTCGCAACCGCACGGACGATGCCCATCCCGTGCACCTGCATCGCCATTTGTTCGAGCTCGTCAATGTGAACGGCAAGCCCAGCAGCGGCATCATGAAAGATACGGTGGTGGTGCCGACGTATGGACGGGTAACCGTGGACTTGCTCGCGGATCAGCCGGGACTCAGCCTGTTCCACTGTCACATCCAGGCTCACATGGACTACGGCTTCAAAGCTTTGTTTCGCTACGCTTGAGCGCCGTCAGAACTTCCAGGTGAATGTCACGCCGCCGTTGCTCGCGTCGAGGGTGCCGGTCAGCGGGCTGTGATAATGAATGTTGGTATATGTGACGCCAATCCAACGCCAGCCCGCACCGACAGTGACCCCGACGGCGGTATCAAAATCGATGTCCGGCACATAGCCATCACCATTGAGCCGGGTATCCGTATGCACGACTGGCCCCGCGTCCACCCAGAAGTGATTTGGCAGCCCGTAAGTGCCGGTGAACTTGAGGACGACTCGATAGACCCCGAGGTCCGTCCCGTAGTCCGATGTACGATCGAACTTGTAGCCAACAGTCGCCGCGAAGTCGATAGGCACCGAGACCGGCTGGTAGTGCGCGCCCACCGAGACGGTCGCACCCTGGCCAGCCCGGATGTCCTGCGTGCGGCCGTTGGTATAAAACACCTGGACGAGGTTGTCACCGCCGAACTCGCCGGCAGCCTCCACGACCGCGCCGAGCCCCGGATGCGGGCTGTATCCCTGGGCCTGCGACCGCGGCGCCATCAACACCGTCACGACTCCCAACAAAACCCAGACCACCAGACGTCTCATGCGTGCGCCAACTCCGCTTTGGGGCAATACTGCAACGCCCCAGTTTACGTATTGGCATCGGACAGGTCGTGACGCACTACACGGTTCGGACGCGAGCCGCGCGCGCGAGCCACCAGAACGGGATGCCCGCGGCGGCCAGAGCCAAAGTCCACAACAGCGGTACAGCACCCACACCCGCGAATACCCAGACGCAATAGCCCGTCGCCAGCAGCGCAGCGCCAAGCCAGCGAATTTCGCGCGAGCCGCGGAGCCGGATCTCCCCGCGCCTCCACAACACCACGACTGCCAAACAGCACGCCACGTACAGTGGCAGGGTCGCGGCGGTCACCACCCTGACGAGGAATGTGAAAACAGTAGCCAGCGAGGAGTTGTAGTTCAGCACGAGCATGATGCTCGCCAGCGCACCGGTGAGTACAAAAGCAGCCGCCGGGGCTGAGCGTGAATTCACCTTCCCGAGCGGGGCGGGAAAGTCACCGTGCAGAGCCAGCGACTGGGTCATCTCGCCGACAATGAGCGTCCAGCCGTTCAGGGCACCCAGGCCGCCAATGACAACGAAGAAAGCGAGCCAACGGCCGTACTGCGAGCCCAGATAGCGGCCAAACAGGTCGGCGAAGGGTGCGTTGGATGCGGCCAGCTCGGCCTGCGGTATCAACAGCATCGGCACGAGGGAAATGCACAGGTAGATGAGGCCCGTCACCAGCATACCGGCCAGGGTCGCCCGCGGTATGGTCCGCGCGGGATCACGTACCTTACCCGCGGGGATCATTGCACACTCGATTCCCAACATGGCAAAGAGAGCAAGGGTCGCGGCGGCCGTCACATCGCCCAGTGAGGTTGGATTCTCCGGCACGTGGGCGGTGAAGGCCACTGGATCAGCCAACAGCTGCCACACTCCTAGAACGGCGACCGCGAGCTGCGGGAGCAGCTTCAATGCCGTCGTGACCATCTGGGTCCAGGCCGCGGCGCGCAGACCCAAGCAGTTGACCAGCACGAACAACCACACGAATCCCAGCGCAACATACGGCGCCAGCCACGGAACCGATTGCAGCACCGGAAACACAGTGGCCAGGTACCCGACCACCCCAATTGCGATGGTTGCGTTGGTTACCCAGCTCGAGAGCCAATAGCACCACAGCACGAAGAACGAAACTTCAGGGCCGAAGGCGCGCGCGGTGTAGGCGTAGGGACCATCATCCCGGGGGAAATTGCGGGCGAGTCCCGAGAACACGACGGCCAGAAAGACACACCCGAGAATAGTGATGAGCCAAGCCCACAGGGCATTCAAGCCGTAGGGTGCCAGCGCAGCCGGCAGAAGAAAGACGCCGATGCCGATGGTGTTGCCGACAATCAGGGCCGTGCATGTCCAGAAACCAAGGATCCGAGGTGACTCTGGCGGGCTGGCCGTCATGGACGCGCCGGTCAGCCCGCGCCGAGCGCTTCAGTCAGAGCCGATTCGAGCAATATCATCGCCTCATCGACATGCGCCTGGTTGATCATGAGGGGCGGGATGAAACGCACCGTACTCACGCCACACGATAACAGAAGCAAGCCATTGTGAAAGGCTCGCGTGAGGAGCTTGTCAGCCAGCTCCCGGGCCGGCCTGCGGCTGATCCGATCCTCCACCAGCTCCATGCCGAGCATGAGACCCTTGCCGCGCACTTCGCCAATGCACCCGAAGCGGCACTGCAGGTCCCGCAACCGCCCCATGAAATACTCGCCCACACTGGCGGCGTTGGCTGCGTACTCGTGCTCGACCAGATCTAGCGTCGCGAGCGCCGCTGCGCAGGAGATCGGATTCCCTCCATAGGTGTTGCCGTGGGCGCCGCGCTTCCATTTCTCCATGTGACGGCGGCGAGCGACCGTAAGCCCGATAGGCAGCCCTGACCCCAGGCCTTTCGCCAGGGTCATGATGTCGGGGGTAACATCCCAGTGCTGGCTGGCAAACATCCGGCCCGTGCGACCGATGCCGCTCTGGACCTCATCAAAGCGGCCTCGACAGACTCGGTGCCGCTTTGGCACAGAAACACCTGCGCCGGCTCGCCCAGCGGGGCCAACGAGCTGATGCGCTCGCATAGCCGGGTCATGCGCTCATGCCAGTAGTCGCTCGAGATGTGCAGAAAGTCCTCCGCCGCCTCCTTGATCGCCTGCACCACCGCAGGATGAGCGTGTCCCGTGCTGCACACGGCAATTCCGGAAGCGAAGTCGAGAAACCGGTTGCCATCCACATCCCACGCTTCCGCGCCTCGGCCTTTCGCCATGACAAAAGGATAGTCACGCGGATACGAGGGGGTACTGACGAGCCGATCGCGTGCGATCAAAGCCTGTGCTCTCGGTCCCGGCAACGAAGTCTGGATGTGAGGCAAACGCATGATTCACTCCCTCAGCAGGCAATGCTGTCAGCCGCCCCTCCCAGGCGGTGTCACCAACAATGCGATGTTGGGCGAAGCGCTCCGCCAGGCATTCGCGTGAATAGCGTCCGGCAGCGACTACACGGGTGCGAGCGCCACTTGGGCGCTCAGCCGGTAGAGTCCGGTTGGCCTTCAGGCCCCCCACGCCCGAGCACGTCCGGCAAGGGTTTACCGGTGTCAGTAAAGGATAGCGCGATCGAGTTCAGGCAATGCCGCTCACCCGTCGGGGGCGGTCCGTCCGGGAAGACATGACCGAGGTGACTCCCGCAGCGGGCGCACACCTCCTCCACCCGGATCATGCCGTAGCTCGCATCGCGCAAGCGCTTGATGTGCGATTCGTCGTAGGGGCGGAAGAAGCTGGGCCAGCCCGTTCCCGAATCGAATTTCGCGCTGGAGCGAAACAGCGGCAAGCCACAGAAGCGACACGTGTAGATGCCTTCCTTTTTGTTATCGAGGAAGACGCCACAGAAGGCCGCTTCGGTACCGTGCTCGAGGAGCACACGGCGCTCGCCGCTATCCAGCTCAGCAATGATCTCGCGACGCTGCGCCTCGGTCGGGGGTGTCAGATCGAAAGTGCTCATAGTCGGCATACTTTACACCGATTCGGGCCGGATCGCCCGGCGTCTATTTTACTCTTTGCTTACCGAGCTTGCGCGCCAGGGTCCGGCGATGCATGCCCAGCCTTCTCGCCGTCTCCGAGATGTTGAATCCAGTGGCGGCGAGCGTTTCGTGGATTCGCTCCCATTCGAGGGTCTTGATGGATGTGGGTCGCTCGGTGAGTCCGACCTCCGCATTCCCCTCGGCGCGACCGAATGCCGCTTCGATATCGTCAGTGTTGGATGGCTTCGCGAGGTAATGGCAGGCCCCGAGTTTGATGGCCTCGACCGCAGTAGCAATGCTGGCATAGCCTGTCAGCACAACGATGAGCGTCTCGGGGTCATGTGCGTGCAGCGTCTTCACACAAGCCAGTCCGGACGCACCGCCTGACAATTTCAAATCGACGACCGCGTAGTCCGGGGTATGGGACTGCAGGAGAGCGTCAACTTCCTCCAGGCTGGACGCCAGGAGCACGGTATAGCCGCGCCGCTCGAAGGAGCGGCTCAGTGTCCGTGCAAACGCTGCGTCATCCTCGACGACGAGCAGCAGGCGCTCAGCTTCAGCCTCCATCTGGCGTACTCTCTTCTTCCAACGTAAGGGCGGAAAGAGGCAATGTCAATGTCACCATCGCTCCCCCTTCCGGACGATTCTGCGCCACGACACTGCCACCGAGTGTCCGCGCGACGTTGGCGACCAGAAACAATCCAAGACCGGCGCCCGGCCGCCCCTTGGTAGACTGATAGGGCTTGCCAAGCTGTGCCAGCATCCCGGGCGCGAAACCCGGTCCGGCATCCCTGATGACAATAGTAAGCGCATCCTCGTCTCGAGACACATCGACCCCAACCCATTTCGGGGACGCCTCCAGGGCATTGTCCAGCACATTGCAGATCATTTGCTTCAGCGCCGAGTCAGAAACGATGGTCAGGTCCTCGCCGAACCGATTCGCGTAGCTCAGTTGCACCGCGGGACGGGTGGCCTGCCACTCGGCGACCAGCTCATCCAGGAATGTCCGAACTGTCGTTTCCGCCGGAGCCTCGCCCCGCGCCTCGCCGGCGGAGAGCAGAATGCCGCTGACGATGGTCTTGCAACGAGTCACTTGCGCCTGCATCTCGTCGATCTCCTGCAGGAGCTCGGGACTGGAGTTGAACTGCGACATGCGCCGCCAGTCGCCGAGGATGACCGACAAGGTCGATAGCGGTGTTCCCAACTCGTGCGCGGCCCCTGATGCCAGCAGACCCATGCGCACGATGTGCTCCTCTTCCGCCGCGCGCTCGCGCAGGTAGGCCAAGCGCGCATCACGCGCCCGCAGGTTACGGTTGATGCGCGTGATGAAGATGACCAGCAACGCCGCATTGAGTGCGAAACACAGCAGCAAGCCCTGAATGTATGGACCTGACAAGCGGCCGTAGTCCGCCGGGGCGAAAGCCAGAGGACGATAGAACACGGTCAGCCCTGCAATACACGCGCTGGTGATGATCACGATGGTCCACACGGACCAGGCGCTCAACAGCTCGGCGCCCAGGATCACTTGCAACAGATAGAGGAAGGCGAACGGGTTCGTGGTACCGCCACTGAGATAGAGCTGCGCGGTCAGCGTCGCGACATCCACCAACAGCGCAACGAACAACATGCTGTTGGTGACCTCACTGGAGAACCGCAGCCGCAGCAGGCTTGCCGCATTGAATGCGATGAGGCACAGGAGCACGACCGACATGTCATGCAACGGCAGCTGGATATGCAGGCCGAAGTGAACAAATGCGATTGTGACCACCTGGCCGACGACGGCAATCCAACGCAGCTGGATGAGCTGCTGCATGTTCTGGCGACCCGAGGGGTCGTCAAACATGGCCACATCGGCACCGGCCTCGCTGATGCCGGCCAGGGTCGCGACCGGACCGAGCTCGCGGGCAACGGTAGCCCTTTGCGTCAAGACAACCGGCCCGGAGCGCTCGCCTGCCGACGCAGTCGACGCTCCTCACGAACGAGGATCCACATGCCAACTAGCACCATGAGCGCAAGCGTATACCAGGTGACGACATAGACCAGGTGACTGTTGTGGAACTTGATGACGGTCAGGCCGGGAATCGGTGCGTTGGGCGCCTCGCGTGCGGCCTCGGCGGCTGGCGCGCCCGCATCTATGAAATAAGGGGCGACGCGGCTCAGCCCCCGCGCAGCTGCGATCGCCTGAACATCCCGGGAAAACCAGCGATCCGCGCCGGGATCGTTGTGGCGCAGAAAAGCTCCGCCGGGCTCCGAAATCCGCAACAACCCGGTGACCTCCGCCGGCGCGGTCGGCTCGGCCGCGGCATGCGCGGCCCGTTCGCGGCGCTCAGGCGGAATAAACCCCCGATTGACCAGGATCAGGCTGCCGTCCACCAACCGAAGCGGCGTGAGCACCCAATAGCCGGCGCCCAACTCTGTCGTCGCCTGCACCAGAGTTTCACGGTCATTCAGGAAGGTGCCTTTGGCCTGCACGTGCAGGTACTCACTGTTGGCCGCAGTGATCCCTGCCCACTCGGGCTCCAGCGGCGCGGGTACGGGCGGCGCATGCACCCGGTGCTCGACACGCGCGATGAGGTCGAGCTTCCAACTACGCCGCTGGATTTGCCAGGTACCCAAGGCCACGAAGGCACTGAAGAGCAGTAGCGCCCCGACCGCCATCCCGAACAGGGCCAGCGGTGACCGAGCGGCCAGCGAGGAAATCCCCAACGGGGGCGAGCGCGGCCTGTGCGCCGCGTCGGCAGCACCAGCCCGCGCGTTCACGGCATGTTACGCATGTCCGGCATCGAGGGCATCATGTTCTCGTTCAGGTGATACATCACCCAGAGGGAGCCGCTCAGCGCGATCACCACCAGGACAAGTGTGAAAAGCAGCGCCAGCAGCGTCCAGCCACCCTCGGACTTTGCGTTCATGTGCAGAAAGTACACCATGTGGACGAGGATCTGCACGACCGCGAACGCAAGCAACACGGCGGCCGTGGCACCCGGCCGCTCGAATACCTTGCCCATGACCAGCCAGAACGGAATGGCCGTGAGCAGGACGGACAGGCCAAACCCGGTCAAATAGCCCTTCAGACTCCCGTGCGAGCCCTCGGCATGGACGCCGGCTGCTGATTCGCTCACGGCAGCACTCCCATCAGGTAAACGAAGGTAAACACGCCAATCCACACCACATCGAGAAAGTGCCAGAACATGGAAAGGCACATCAGCCTGCGACGGTTTGCTGCGACGAGCCCTCGTCGCCCGAGTTGTACGACCAGAGTCGCCAACCACACCAGACCAAAAGTCACATGCAGACCGTGCGTACCCACTAATGTGAAGAAGGAGGACAGAAAGGCGCTACGCTGCGGTCCCGCGCCCTCATGAATGAGGTGGGCGAACTCGTGGAGCTCGATCCCGATGAAGCCGGCGCCAAAGGCGCCAGTGATCACGAGCCAGATGAGCGTACCGGGGAGCCGGCCTCTCTGCATCTCCAACATCGCAAAGCCGTAGGTGATGGACGACAGGAGCAGCAGCGAGGTGTTGACCGCGGCGAGCGGTAAATCGAAGAGCTCCGCGCCTGTCGGACCGCCGGCATAGCTGTGCCCGAGGACGGCATACATCGCGAACAGACAAGCGAACACCAGACAGTCGCTCATCAAGTAGATCCAGAACCCGAGCAACGTGCCGTTTTCCGGATGGTGCTCGTGGGCCAGATAGAAGCGGGAGCTATCCTGTGGGACCTCGGCGCGCCCGGTCGCGCGCGTGGTGAGGACCGGCGTGACTTCTTCCGGAAGAGCTTCTGCCATGGTTTCAGACATGAGCAGCCGCCATGACTCGCGTGCGGGCACTCTCGACACGGGCTACTTCGTCCGCCGGAATATAGAAATCCCGGTCGTAGTTGCAGGTGTGCGCGATGGTCGCCACGAGCATTGCAACGAACGTGACGGCCGCCGGGAGCCACATGTGCCAGATCAGCGCGAAGCCGCAGGCCGCGCACAGAGCGGCGATCACAAATCCGGCGCCCGTGTTCCTCGGCATGTGGATCGGAATGAAACCCTCGCGCGGCCGACGGTAATGACTCTTCTTCATATCGGCCCAGGTGTCGTTGTCATACACCCTGGGCGTGAACGCGAAGTTATAGGCCGGCGGCGGTGACGAGGTCGACCATTCCAACGTCCGTCCGTCCCAGGGGTCGCCTGTGGTGTCTCGCAGGGATTCGCGACGCAGATAGCTCACGAGCAACTGCATGATGAGCGAGCCGATCCCGAGCAGGATCAGCACGGCGCCGAAGGCGGCAAGCTGGAACCAGATCTGCAGTGAGGGATCCTCGAAATGATTGAGCCGGCGCGTGACGCCCATCAGCCCGAGCACGTAAAGCGGCATGAAGGCGAAGTAGAAGCCGATCGTCCAGAACCAGAAGGAGCACTTGCCCCAGAACGGATCCAAGCGGTAACCGAACGCCTTGGGGAACCAATAGTTGATGCCGGCCAACATGCCAAACAATACCCCGCCGATGATGACGTTATGGAAATGCGCCACCAGGAACAGGCTGTTGTGTAGCACGAAGTCCGCGGGAGGCACGGCCAGGAGCACACCCGTCATACCGCCGATCACGAAGGTGATCATGAAGCCCAGCGTCCACAGCATCGGCAGCTCGAACCGGATGCGGCCCCGATACATGGTGAACAGCCAGTTGAAAATCTTCGCCCCGGTCGGAATGGAGATGATCATGGTGGTGATGCCGAAGAACGAGTTGACACTGGCACCCGATCCCATGGTGAAGAAATGATGCAGCCAGACCAGGTACGACAAGATCGTGATGACGACGGTGGCGTACACCATGGAGGCATAGCCAAACAGGCGTTTTCCGCAAAATGTCGAGACGACTTCGGAGAACACCCCGAAGGCCGGCAGGATGAGGATGTAAACCTCCGGGTGCCCCCAGATCCAGATGAGATTCACATACATCATGGCGTTACCGCCCAGATCATTCGTGAAGAAGCTCGTACCCAGGTAGCGGTCGAGCGATAACAACACGAGAACGGCAGTCAATACGGGAAACGCCGCCACGATCAGGATGTTCGTGCACAGCGCGGTCCAGGTGAACACCGGCATCTTCATGAGAGTCATGCCAGGAGCACGCATCTTGATGATGGTGGCGATGAGGTTGATGCCGGACAGCAGTGTCCCGACACCGGCGATCTGCAGCGACCAGATGTAATAGTCCACACCCACGTCGGGACTGGAGGCGATACCGGACAGCGGCGGATAGGCCAACCACCCCGTCCTGGCAAACTCGCCCACGAACAGCGACAGCATCACCAGGCCGGCGCCGAAGGTGGTCATCCAGAAGCTGAAGTTGTTCAGAAAAGGGAAGGCGACGTCGCGCGCGCCGATCTGCAAAGGCACGACGAAATTCATCAGGCCGGTGACCAGCGGCATGGCCACGAAGAAGATCATGATCACGCCGTGCGCCGTGAAGATCTGGTCGTAGTGATGCGGCGGCAGATATCCGAGGGAGCCCCCGAAAGCGACAGCCTGTTGTAGTCGCATCATGAGTGCATCGGCAAAGCCACGCAGCAGCATCACCAGGCCGAGCACCACGTACATGATGCCGATCTTCTTGTGATCGATGCTGGTGAACCAGTCGCGCCACAGCACACCCCACAGCCGGTAGTAGGTAATCGCGCCCAGGAGTGCGGCGCCGCCGAGTGACACGGCCACAAAGGTCCACAACAGGATGGGCTCGTGGAACGGGATCGCGTCCCACGAGAGTCTGCCGAGCAGGAGTTGGCTCATTTCCGAACGGGTGATCATCGAGGCTCTCGAGCGGCAACGGGTGTCATGCGCGCGGCGATCCGCTGATGACCGGCGAGGCTCCGGTCGACAATCGCAGCGAACAAACCGGGGGAGACCTTGGCGTAACGGCGTATCGGATCGTGCTCGCTGGGCTGCTCCAGTTGCAGATAGCCGTCCCGATCCAGCGCCTGAGCACTCGCCTGCGCCGTCGCAACCCAGCGCGCAAAATCCGACGCCGTCATGCCATGAAACTTGAAACGCATGTCGGAAAAGCCCGCGCCACTGTAGTTGGCCGAGAAACCCTCATAGTCGCCCGCGTGATTGATCACCGCATGCAGCTGCGTTTGCATACCGGGCATGGCGTAGATCTGCCCGGCGAGTGCCGGGACATAGAAGGAGTTCATGACCGCGGAGGCTGTGATTTTGAAGGTGATCGGCACATCGACCGGGGCCGCCAGGTCGTTTACGACAGCGATGCCCTGTTCGGGATAAATGAACAGCCACTTCCAATCGAGCGCGACCACCTCGACCGTGAGCGGCTTCACAGTAGCGGCGACGGTCACTTCCGCCGACCTGGGATGCGCGGCATCCGCTTTGCGCAGCGGACGATACGGATCGAGCGTATGGGTACTGATCCAGGTGACCGCCCCAAGGGCGATGATAATCAACAGCGGCGCCGCCCAGATCACCAGCTCGAGCTGCGTGGAGTGGTCCCAATCGGGCGCGTAGGTCGCCCGGGTGTTGGATTTCCTGTACCGCCACGCGAACAAGAGCGTGAGCGCGATCACAGGGACGATCACGAGCAACATCAAAAGCGTCGAGACGACGATCAGATGACCTTGCTGCGAAGCAACAGCACCAGCCGGGTGCAATACCACGAGATTGCAGCCCGACAACAGTGCAACCGGAAAGAGAATCAGGAGACGAGCGGACTTCGAGACTGACATTGTCTCAGTTTAGAGCGTACGGTCCCCGCTGAGGATTGGACGTTTTGTCCTATCGCGCGGCAGCCCGGGGAAGTGCGATCCTTCCGGCTACGATGAGCTCACTATATATAGATCACCCCCGCGAGCGACATGTCGCGCCAGGCGAAATCGCCATTGGCGTGATCATCGGCCGTGCCTCGGAGTACTTCGACTTCTTCGTGTACGGCATCGCCTCGGTGCTGGTTTTCCCCGCGATATTCTTCCCATTCGAGCGCGGACTCGAAGGTACGTTATATTCGTTCGTGATCTTCGCTTTCGCATTCATTGCGCGGCCCATCGGCTCGATTGCCTTCATGGCCATCCAACGCCGCTACGGCCGCGAGACGAAACTGACTCTGGCGTTGTTTCTGTTAGGTATCGCGACAGCTGGCATTGCGTTCTTGCCGGGCTACACCACGCTGGGGGGCCTGTCGATCGTGCTGCTCTCGGTGTTGCGAATCGGCCAGGGTATCGCACTCGGCGGCTCGTGGGACGGGCTGCCCTCGCTGTTGGCTCTGAATGCGCCGCAGAACCGTCGCGGCTGGTACGCCATGTTGGGTCAGATCGGCGCGCCGGTCGGCTTTACGATCGCCAGCGGGCTGTTCGCATTCCTCTATGCGAATCTCGACCAGGACGACTTCCTCGACTGGGGCTGGCGCTATCCCTTCTACGTCGCGTTCGCCATCAATGTGGTCGCGCTGTTTGCGCGCCTGCGCCTGGTAGCCACGAACGAGTACGCGCAGCTGCTGGATGCGCACGAGCTCGAGCCTACGAGCGTGGTCGAAATGACCCGGGCGCAAGGCAATACGCTCCTGATTGGCGCGTTCGCCGCGCTGGCGAGCTACGCGCTGTTCCACCTGGTCACGGTCTTTCCCCTATCCTGGATCCGGCTCTACTCGAGCCAGTCGATCAGCGAGTTTCTGGGTGTGCAGATGGTCGGCGCCGCTCTCAGCACGGTGGGCATCATCGCCTCCGGTAAAATCGCCGATCGGTTCGGGCGGCGCACCACTCTTGGTACCGTGGCCGTCCTCATCGCCGTATTCAGCGGCTTCGCACCGACGCTGCTCGGCGGCGGGCGTCTCGGGCAGGACATTTTCATTCTCCTGGGGTTCTCGCTCCTGGGTCTTTCCTACGGGCAGGCCGCCGGGGCAGTCACCTCGAATTTCGAGGCGAAGTACCGCTACACCGGTGCCGCTTTGACCTCCGACCTGGCGTGGCTCATCGGCGCTGCTTTTGCCCCGCTGGTCGCGCTCGGGTTGTCCGCTCATTTCGGGCTCGCCTATGTGAGCGTCTATTTGCTGTCCGGTGCCGCCTGCACCCTGGCGGCATTGAGCCTGAATCGCGCGCTCGAGATCCGTGATTAGCCGCTGAGGGGCCGCTGAGGGCCTTCAGGCAACCTTCCGGCCCCCATCAGGGAACCTTCATGAAGCTTCAGGCAGGCTTCATGCTTTCCTGAAGCCCACCGCCTAGGGTGCCAGTGACTTCCAAACACACTGGAGAGCCGCGATGAGCACTTCGATCCGTCTGAAGCAGTCGACCGCCTGGGTCGCCCTGCTGGCCCTCGCTTCCGCCTCGGCGGGCGGGAATCCAAACGACACGGACGAGCGCGCCCAGAAGGTCACCTACGAAGACCTGAACATCGACACACTGGCCGGTGCGAGCATTCTCTATCACCGTATCGAGCGCGCGGCTCGCGCGGTCTGCGGCGCCGACACCTTGCTGCCGCACGGACAATGGAAGTCGTGCTATCGGATGGCGGTCGCCGCCGCGGTCGCGAAGGTGAACAGCCCCTGGCTCACTGCCATTCATGACACCAAGAACGGCGTGAGGCTGGCCTCCCTGCGCAGCCCGCGGCTCCTCAATGACGAATGAGTCACCGGTGCCCTCGAGCGTCGGCGCACTTATAGCCAATGGTGATGACGCGAAACTGTCGTGGCGGGGTAAGATCGTGAGTCGCATACCCATAAACAGCATCGGGCTCGGAGGGAGATACATCGGGCATGGGGCCGAGCACCTCAGCTGCAGCCGCCCCGGAGCCGAGCGGTTACCGGGTGGGGGATCTATTGATCGACAGGGGGCGCCAGCGCGTGACTCGCGCCGGCGTCGAGCTGCCCTTGTCCCAATTGTCGTTCGAACTGCTGCTGGCCCTTGCGCAGGCGGCACCGAACCTCCTCTCCCTCGATCAGCTCATGGAACGGGTCTGGCCCGGCCTGGTCATCAGCCCCGAGACGGTAAGCCAACGAGTCAAGCTGGTCCGCGACGCCCTCGCCGACGACTCGCAAGCCCCCCGCTATATCGCAGGCGTCCGGGGTCGCGGATACCGGATGGTCGCCTCGGTGGCACCACTCGACATCCTGACGACCTCGGATACTGCGTCGGAGGACACGTCGAAGTCGGAGCCGGAGCCGACGCTGCCTGCGGCCAGTTCGACCGCAACGGAGCCCAAGCCTTCCACGCTCGGGACTTTGACCGGGTCCCCCAGGTTCAGGACTATCGGCGTCGCGTTGATGGTGCTCGTGCTGGCCATCAGCGCCACCGTTCTGACCACCTACCTGGACAGGCCGCATAGACAAGCATCGTCCGCCGACAGCGACCAGTCCGTGTTGGTCCAACAACCGCAAACGATCGCGGTCTTGCCCATGAGGGACCTGAGCTCCAATGGAGGCAACGAGTACCTTGCCGATGGCCTGGCACAGGAGATCTCGAGCCGGCTGGCCCGCATCCCGGGTCTGCGAGTCGCCTCGCAAACTTCCGCATTCGCCTACAAAGGTAGTCACGCCGATGTAAGGGCAATCGGAAAAGCCCTGGATGTCCGCCATATCGTCGAGGGCAGCGTCCGACGCGAAGGCGACCAGATCCGCGTCACGGCGGAGTTGGTCGACGCCGCTTCGGGATATCACATATGGTCCCAGACCTACGATCGCAAGTGGCAGGACCTGCTGGTCATCCAGGACGAGCTGTCCCGCTCGATCATCAGTACGTTGCAACTCGTGCTCGCGAGCGATCTCGCCCAACGGGTCGGCCAGCCGCCTACCGCGAAGGTAGCCGCGTTCAACCTCTACCTGTCAGGAATCGGCAAGCTCCGTCAGCCGGCGGGTCTGGGCCAACTTGACACCGCGGAGGAGATGTTCCGCGATGCGCTCGCGATCGACTCACGCTTCGCCCCGGCCTACGCCGGGCTCTGCGAGCGCTACACGATGGGTTATGAAAGCTCACGGGATCCCGCCCTGGCGGCCAAGGCAGAAACAGCCTGCAAGAAAGCACTCGAGATCGACGGCTCGCTGCGCGAAGTCGGCATGGGTCTCGCGCACCTGTATCTCGTCACCGGACGCGCGGAGCAGGCGGCCATTTTGCTCCACTCGGTGATCAGCAAAGATCCAACGGATCCCGATGCCTACATTGGCCTTGCGGACGCCTACGAAGGCCAGCACAAGACTGCGGAAGCCGAGATCGCCTACGGCCGGGCCGTGGAAGTCGAACCGAGCTATGCCGAAGCCCATGTCGCACTCGGCACCTTCCTCGCTCAACATGGCCGCGAAGCCGAGGCGGTCCCCCACTTGAAACGTGTCACGGAGCTGGTCCCGGCGAGCACGACCGCCTTCAATGACCTGGGGGGTGCGTTGCTCATGAGCGGTGACTTTCAAGCGGCGGCCGCAGCGTTCCAACGCTCGTTGCAGATCGCTCCAACTCGCAGCGCATACTCCAACTCGGGGACGGTGTATTACTTCCTCGGCCGATTCCCGGACGCGGAGCAGATGTTCCGCAAGGCAACCGAAATGGCCCCCGAGGATCATCGCGTCTGGGGCAACCTTGCCGATGCCCTGTACCAGATTCCAGGCAGACAGGCGCAAGCCGCCCAGCAGTACCGCCATGCCATCGAGCTTGCCGAGCGGCGTGTCAATGTCAATCCGAGCGATGGCGCGACCTGGAGTCAGCTCGCTTTCTATCATGCCCGCCTCGGCGAAAGCACCCGCAGCGCGCCATGTTTGAGTCGTGCGCTAGCCCTCGATGCGGACGATGTCTATGTTCAATATTACGCGGCGCTCACCGAGCTCGAGCAGCACAATACCGACAAGGCGCTCGGCCTGCTGCACCGGGCTATCGATCTGGGCTACCCGGCTCTGATGGTGCGTGCAGCGCCCGATTTCGCGGGCGTCCTGCACGATGAGCGCTTTCAACATGTCCTGGCGGCCGCGAACCGGCCTGAAGCGAGGTAAAGTCGATGGCAACGAGCAACGGCGAGCCGACGGTCACCGAGATCGAGATCTCGATAAAACACAACACGCTGATTGTCGGCGTCAACGGCGGCAATGTGACCGCGGGGCCCGGCGACAGTGTGATCTGGCGCGCCGGCCACGGGGTCGCGGAATTCACCCTGCAGTTCTTCGGTCTGGCGGCCGAGCCCGCCGCCAAAGTCGAATGTGACCGGGTCGAGGTGGCCACGCTGCCCCGCTGGCCCTTTGCGGAGCCGCAGCCGCCCAACGGCTTCGTTGGACCGACCAAGCTCTTTCGCGGCACGCTGAGTGACAAGGCCATACCGGTCCGGGCGTTCAAATACACGGTCGCGGTGGGCAGTCTGCAGCTCGATCCGATCGTAATTTTCGATCGCTGATCGCTCGAGCGGCTACTTGCGCGGCGCCGTCCGGCCGAATCCATCCAGGGTTTGCTCGACGGACAGACGGCGCAGTTTCTGCGTCTCGCCGGTCGCTTTGCGCAGCTCGACTTCCCGCCATACCGTCGACGGGACCTGCGGGAGTCGCAAGATCGCATCGCGCGCCTCGCGCAAGCGATGCTTCAGCAATGGCTTCAAAGCCTCTATCGGAGAGAGGGCACTCCTCTCGTCCTCCGTCTCGGCCAACTCCACGTCGCAGAAGACACGGAAGTAATCGGAGTACCACTCCTGGTAGAGCTGCATCGGCTCCTCGAACGCCGCGTCCCGCATCAAATGCTCAGCCAGGAATTCCGTACAGATCTGGCTCGAGCTACAGCGTAGGAAGCTTGCATGCTCTGCAATAACCGAGTTCGTGTAATCCCGCAGGCCGTAGAAGAGCGAGAACAAGCGGTGACGCTTCGTGCCGGTGAGCCCGCGGTCGCGAATATACTCAAACAGAGCCTTGCGGTGGATCAGGGTGAACGCCGCCGAGCGCAGCGCCCCGATCTGCGGCCCAAGGCGGTTGTGCGCGGAAACGCCGCGCAAAAGCCGATTGTGCTCAGCTTCCCAGTGGCGATACGCGGCAGGATGCTCGACGATGCGGCTGGCCACCAGCATGCGTTCCGGCGGCCCTACTCGGGCAGCTTGAGCTAGACATTCCTCCGACTCCTCCATGAGGCGCGTGTGTTTGTACCCCTGGATGGACATCGCTCCCCCGGCGGAACCAGTCTCCTGCAGCCATGTGACGAAGTTATGTCAGGAGTGTGGCGGGTAGAGCTCGATGATGCAACCCGTGCCGGCTCCGGCCGGACATGCCGCATCGCAGCATCAACCGAAGGCGCGATAGGGATTCATGTGCGTAGCGCCCCCGAGAGCCACGCTCGCCATGGTGAAGACGATTTCCAGCAGGATGGAGCACAGCACGACAGTGGTTGCAAAACCCAACACTCTGTCACGCGGTGCTTTCATCAACACGTGCAAGCCGAGATAGAGCAGATAAGTGTGCCAGGCCACGGCAAGCACATACACAGACGGCCAGGCGTTGGGAAACAGAACGAACACGGTCGCGATCCAGATCGGCGTGGAGGAATATGCCGCTACCGCAGCCCCCATACGCCGATTGCGCACGCCCCCGAAAAAACTGGCGAACGCATCGATGCTGTAGGCCATGATCCAGATGCCCAACAATCCGAATACGATCACGAGGATTGCTGTCGTCAGCCCGCCACGTAGCGAGGCGCGCACGGTACTGCCGAGCGACTCGTTGGTCCCGATGACAGACACGTGAATGAACGCCACGCATGCGGCAAGGATGGCGAGCGGTAGAACGAAAGTAGCGTAGAGCCAGACCTGCGAGGTCGCTTCACTCTGGATCAGCGCCCACTCCTCCTTGGGCGCGAACAGCATGCCCCCGATCCGGCTAACCGGACGGGCTCCGTACACAGCTGCCGTTCCGGAGCGCGCACCCCGCGCATTGGGAACGGAAACCTGGCCCTGCCCTGGCCGGCTGCTCGCGCGAGCTTCGCTCAGCTGCGCTGATGAATCATGATGAGCGGACATGCACAACCCCCGGGCCTATATTCTGTATAACCGGAACAGAGCCCGTTTCCCGCCACGCTGCGCCCGATAAAATGGGCTATGAGCTCTTGCGAATCGACCCACGACCCCTTTGCGGACAGCAGGGTGGCCCCTGAGGTGCGACGCATTGCCGCCGAGCTGCTACCAACCTTCTATGATCAGTTGAAACACATCGCCCAACGGGCACGCGCCCGTTTGGGAGGAAACCACACGCTGCAGACCACAGCCTTGGTGCACGAGGCTTATCTACGTCTGCGGCAATCCGGGAGCTTCGTGGACGAGACGCACTTTTTGAGGGCAGCCGCGCTCGCCATGCACCACGCACTGATCAATCATGCCGCCGCCCGCGTCACCAACAAGCGCGGGGGTAGCCAACCCCACGTAACCCTGTCAGCCGCTGAGACTTTAGGCGTAGATACCGACGAAGGTCTCATCATGCTCAATGAGGCCCTGCGACGCTTGGCAACGGCGATGCCCAGATTGGCCGATGTAGTCGAGTGCCGGTTCTTCGGCGGCTATGGCGAGGAAGACACCGCGCGTGTCCTGGGACTCTCCGTCCGCACAGTGCAGCGTGACTGGCTGAAGGCCCGAGCGTGGTTGTTCCGTGAGCTTGGGGGTCTGGGCGAGTCGTAGGAGCTTGTCTGAGTTAGACAGGGCTCCTTACTGCAGCTCGCCGAGCAATGCCTCCGCTTCGGCCAACTCCTCTTCCACCTGCACCCCACGGTGGCGAAGCGCCGGAATGATCGCGAGCAGCTGCGCCTGCGCATCGGAGCGGTGTCCCTCTGCAATCATGATCCGGGCAAGCGCCAGTTCCGTGCGCAGAGTCAGCGGGTTCTCGGCGCCATATTGAGCCTTGGCTGCCTGATAGTTGGCAGTCAGTGTGGCGCGAGCTGCCGTGCGATCGCCCGTCGCAAGCTGCGCTTCCCCAAAAAACAACCGGTTCTGAACCGCAACCGGGCTCGACGCTCCCGCGTACTGGATGCCCAGATCGGTTGCCTCGCGCAGCGCCGGCAACGCTTGCTCCGGACGACCCGTCAGCAACAAGACCTTGCCGTAGTATCCCAACGCCGAGGCAACCGCCGCAGAGTTCCCGGCCAGGGCGCGCTCGTGCTCGATCGCGTCCTTTAGAGTCTTTTCCGCCTCGCGCAGGTGGCCCGTGCGCATCTCGAGGGTCCCGGTGTTGGCCAACACGATCTGCGTATCGAGCTCCTCGCCGAGTCCGAGCGCCCGATAGATCGCAAGGGTCTCCCGGTAGGCAGCCAATGCCTCGGTCAAGCGATGCGCGGCGGCGAGGGCGAGTGCATAGGAGTTGGTCAGGATCGCGGTCTCCCGATGCACCCGCCCCGAGCGCGCGATGCGTTGCTCGATAGCTGCTTGGGTGGTCGCGATTGCCGCATCGATGTCACCCGCGGCGCGTTGCTGCCGCGCGCGAATTCCCAGCTCCTCCAGGCGCTCCTCGGCGTATTGCCCGGGTACGCTCCTGTAGAAATTCTCCGCCTGCGTCAGGAGTTGATCGGCACGAGCGACGTGACCGCGAGCGAGCTCGGTCGCCGCGAACTTCTGTCTCGCGTCCGCCACATCGCCGGGATCCACCTTGGGATCCGCCCGTTGCAGATAACCTTCCAACAGCGCCGCGGAACCCTCGAAGTCTTCCAAAGTCCAGTAGAGGTCGGCAAGCGTCAAGACGATCTTGCCGGTCAGTTGTGGGTCATCCCGATACTCACGCAACACGCGCTGCGCGCTCACATCGATCATTCTCTTCGCCGTAGGCTGTCCTGAGCCGTGATCCGCAATCGCGCTGCGAAACAAGCGAGTCAACTCGTAGCGTACCGCCTCCTCCCGCGCCGCCTTGCGCTGCGCTACATCACGCTCCACTTGCGCCCGTCTGGCTTGCCAAGCTGCCGCACCTAGACCCACTGCAAGAGATAACACTACGGCGATGACCGCCACCATTCCCCAGCGATAACGCCGTAGAAAGCGACCAAGTTGATACATCCGCGCACCGCTTCGTGCGCTGACTGCATCGCCAGACAATGCCCGTTCAACGTCGAGCTGCAAAGCATCGACGGTTGTATAGCGATGCGCCGGCTCCTTGCGCAAGGACTTCGCTACGATGGCATCGAAATCGCCCCGCAGCATCCGCGGCGGAAATGGCGGGTCAGTCAGCCTCGCGGCTGTCGTACTGAGCACGGGCGCCGGCCTCTCCAGCACAACCCGCATCGCGTGCGCGATCGGCGCACCAGCAGGCGACCACGGCCGGGCGCCTGTCAGGAGCTCGAACAACAGCAAGCCCAGTGTATACACATCGGTCGCGGTTGTTACTGGCCCGCCAAGCAGTTGCTCCGGCGCGGCAGATGCTGGAGTCAGCGGCGCCGCCGCCGTCCGTGTCAGATCCTGATCGTCGGCCGCGATGAGTTTCGCGACGCCGAAATCGAGCAACTTCACCTGCCCTGCCGCTGTAACGAGAATGTTGGCGGGCTTCAGGTCCCGATGGACCACGAGGTTGTGGTGGGCGTAGGCGACGGCCTCACAGACCTGGACGAAGAGGCGCAGCCGCTCTTCTAGAGACGCCTGCGTCCGTGTGCAGTATTCGGTGATCGGCTCGCCGGCGATGAGCTCCATGACCATGTACGGACGCCCGTCGGGTGCGATGCCACCATCGTACAATCGAGCGATTCCGGGGTGCTCGAGGCGTGCGAGGATCTGCCGCTCGACATTGAAGCGTCCCAGCTCTGCGATGCCTTCACTGCGCAGCAGTTTTATTGCGACCCGCTGAGCGAAATCGCCCTCGGCTCGTGTCGCCTCGTAGACCACGCCCATGCCGCCACGGCCAATGTGCCGCGTGAGTTCCCACGCCCCCACACGCATGTCGGGCGGTACCGGCTCGCCCTCCTGCTCTAGCCTGAGACGCGCGGGGGTAGCGAGAAAATCGCCGCACTGTTGCGTCGCGCGAAGCAAACTTTCGACTTCTCGCAAGACGGCCGGATCGTCAGCGTCAAATCGAGCGAGGTAATCGGCGCGAGCTGCCGCCGGCAAATCCAACAGAACGTCGATCAACTCATCGGCACGCAGTCTCTGTGCGGCTGACAACACGGACATGGAGCTCAGGCGAACGTCGGCATGATGATACGCCACGGATCGCTCTCGGTACCTCGTGGCACTTTGACTTCGATGAGCATGGGGCGATCGGCGCCGAGCGCCCGTTCCAGTACCGGCCGCAGCGCCTCGGGCGAGTCGACCGCCACGGCGTTGACGCCAAAAGATTCCGCCAGCCTGACGAAGTCGGGATTGACGAGTTCGGAGCCGAGCAGGCGCCCCTGGAACTGCTGCTGTTGGTCCCGGTAGACGTTGCCGTAGCTGTTGTTGTTGAATACCAGCGTCACGACATTGATACCGTATTGAACCGCGGTGGCCAGCTCCTGGACGGCAAACATGAAGCCCCCGTCCCCGGTCACGGCGACCACCGGCCGCTGGGGGAAGGCCAACTTCACACCGAGCGAGGTGGGGAACCCGAAACCCAACGTGCCCTGGTGTCCGCTCGTCACGAACGTGCGTGGCTCGTAGACCGGGAAGGCAAACATGGCCGCGAATCCCACCTGGGAGATCTCGTCCACGAAGAAACCATCCCGGGGCAGGACAGCGCGGATCACGCGCAGATACTCGACCTGCGGTTGGATGGTTTGCATCACTCGCGCCGCCTTCTCGCGCGCGGCCGCAATGGCCGCCTCACGCCGTTTCGGGACACCATGCCTGGCGAGTGCGCTGGCGAGCGCGCGGGCACCCGCGGCGGCGTCAGCCAAAATGCCGACCGTTGCGGGCAACCGGCGCAATTCCGCCGGATCGATGTCGATACGGATGATCTGTAAGCCGGCCGGGCGGTGTTGCCAGCGCATGTCGATCAGCTCGAAGCGCGAGCCGATGACAATTGCGACATCCGATTGCGGCCACAGATATTGTGCCGAGCCTATGGTGAGCCCTAGCGGGTGATCATTGGAGACCACGCCGCGCCCTCCACGAAAGCTGACGGCGGGCGCGCCGATCATCTCCGCCAAGGCAGTCACTTCCGCGCTCGCGTCCAGTGCTCCCGATCCGACGATCAGCATGGGAGCGCGTGCCGCGGCGATGATCCTTGCGGCAGCATCGATGGCATCCGGATCGAGCTCTGGAGGAGGAAGTGGCGGGAGTTTGATGGGTGGACCCACTCCTGAGGTTGTCGTGAAATAGTCCGCGGCAGCCTGCAAGGCCACGGCCCCGCGGCGACCGGAGGACATTTCCTGAAATGCGCGGGCCACCAGCACGCCGGCTTGCGCCGGGTGCTCGATCTGCGCCGCCCACTTCGTCAAGGAGCGCAGGATCGCGAGCTGATCGCGTAACTCGTGCAGTGTGTTGCGTTCGCGGCCTTTGAACTGCGAAGGGATGTCGCCCGTCAAGGCCAGCACGCGCTGGTTGCTGCTGTTGGCGGTCAGTAGCGCGGTCGATGCGTTGAGAATACCCGGGCCGGGCACGACGGCGAATACACCCGGCTTGCCGCTCGCGCGTGCATAGCCGAATGCCATGTAGCCGCAACCTTGCTCGTGACGTGCGCCGATCGTACGAATGCGCGTCCGGTTCTTCGCAAGGGCATCACCTAGACCGTAGATTTGGGCGCCCGGAAGCGAAAATACGGTGTCGATGTCGTGCGCCAGGAGACTCTCGACAATAGCCTCCGCGCCGGTCAGCTCTCGAGTCTGCATCCCCTTATTGGAACACGGAACGCGCGTAGGGCGCAGCCCGTGTTCGCGCAGCGGGCAACGCGAAGGCCCGCGCGCAAACTCCATGGTGCGACACTCGCACCGGGCGTGGAAACGGCCTAAACTCCCTCGACGCCGCCAGTGCCTCCTGCGGCGTCCTCCCGGTTTTTCGCTAACGGTGCTGCTTGCCGCACGCCCTGGGGATCTTTTTTTTCTATGCAAACCCGTTTTCTGCGCAACGCCATCACACTCGGGCTGCTGTCCGCGATCGGGCCGTTCGCCATCGACATGTATCTTCCGGCGCTGCCCGCGATCGGCCGCAGTCTGCAGGCAAGCACGAGCGCCGTGCAGATGAGCCTGACCGTGTTCTTCATCGCCTTGAGCCTGGGGCAGTCCATCTACGGCCCGCTCTCGGACATGGTCGGGCGCAAAGCCCCGCTCTATTTTGGACTGGCTTTGTTCTCGATCGGGAGCATCGGGTGTGCCCTGGCCCCCAATATCCAGGTGCTGATCGCCTTCCGTTTCGTACAGGGCCTTGGCGCTTGCGCCGGCATGGTCATCCCGCGAGCGGTCGTACGGGACTTGCATACGGGCATTGACGCTACACGCCTGATGTCGCTCTTGATGCTGGTGTTCAGCATCTCACCCATTCTGGCGCCGCTTACGGGAAGCTTTGTGATTCAGCTTGGCGGCTGGCGCAGCGTGTTCTGGGTGGTTCTGGTGGCTGCGGCTGTCGGATGCCTCATTCTCACCACGGTCGCCGAGACGAGGCCGCCCGCCGAGCGAGTCAACAGTAGCCTGCGCGGAGCCTTGGCTGCGTATGGGTCGCTACTGCGTGATCGACATTTCCTCGGCCTCGCTTTCATCGGGGCCTTCGGTATCTCGAGCTTCTTCGTCTACCTTTCGAACTCGCCTTTTGTACTGATCGAGCACTACCAGCTCTCGCCGCGCCTCTATAGTCTCTACTTTTCAGCCAACGCCGCCTCGTTCTTCGCCTTGGCGCAATTGAACGCTTGGCTGGCCTCGCGTTTCGGGTTGCGACGCTTGGTACGCACGGCCGTGACCGTGTATGCCGTAGTGATGCTGACACTGTTGACCTTGTTCGCCGCGGGCATAGACCGGTTGGATGTGTTGGCCGCTCTCCTGTTTGTCGGTTTCGGGTGCCTGGGCCTCGTTATCCCGACCACGGCCGTGCTGGCGTTGGAGGACCATGGTGCGATTGCCGGAACGGCGTCCGCTCTCATCGGTACCGTACAGTTCGTTACCGGGGCTATCATCATGGTGCTGGTCGGCAGTTTCCTGAACGGCACCGCTATGCCGATGGTGGCGGGAATTGGTGCCTGTTCCGCCCTGGCACTGATCTTGGCGCAGGTGACTCTGCGCACCACTGATCGCGAGCCGGCCTCGTTGGAACCGGCAACCGACTGAGCTAGGCGAATATGTTTTCGTAGATCTCCTCGAGCGGCACGATCGCATTGACGGAACGGAATTCCGCGCTGGCGCCGGGATCGCTGACGACGTCGGGCAGCCAGTTGTCGGCGCGTCGATGAATCGTAACTTGCCGGCTGTGTTGCGCCACGATCGCATATTCTTCGATCGTGTCTATACGCCGATAGGTCGTGGCTTTTTCGCGGCGATCGATGTGTTTTGTCGAGGACGACAGGACCTCGATCACCAGGCGTGGATTGACGACGCACTCCTCGTACCAACCCTTGCGGTCACAGGACACCATCAGGTCAGGATAGTAGAAGAAGCTATCCGACTCGGTAGCCACCTTGAGCTTGAGACTCAGTGTGAACACCTCGCACGGCCCTGCGCGCAGGCGCCTCCCGAGTGCCCTATGTAACCGGGTCACAATCCTATTGTGCGCCAAGGTCGCGCCACTCATGGCATAAACAACGCCATTGACGTACTCGTGGCGCATCGGACTGTTTCTCTCAAATTCCAGGTATTCATCCTCGGTCATGTAGGGCGGCGGGTCGACCGCGCGAACCGCGCTCGGCTCCGCGACCCCTATGGGCGCATTCACTTCCTCGTCCTGATAGCCTTCGAGCCAACTTGCTACCCGCTCTCTTTCATTCAGGGTAAGCGACCGCAGCGCCAGATGAATGGCCTCCATTGTGCGCACGTCGTTCACCTGTCAACGTTCATTACAATCTGGATCCGCCTGCACGGAGACTCCGTCATAGATGTCCGCAAGGGCCACTGTGACATCGAGCGAGCGGAACTCAGCTACCGCCCCGGGGGCATCTATCACATCCTGTCGCCAGTTGTTCTCCCGGCGATAGATCTCCAACTCCGCCCGCCTCTGGCTGACGATAACGTACTCCTGCAGCGAAATCAGCCGACAGTAGTTGACCAACTTTTCGCGACGATCGATGTGTTGTGTCGAAGGCGAAAGCACCTCCACGACAAATCTGGGGTTGACGACCGACTTCTCGCTCCAGGCCTTGCGGTCGCAGGAGACATATACGTCGGGGTGATAGATGATCTCGTCTTTTCCGAACGTCAGTTGCAGCTGCCCGCCGGTACAAAACGCCTCGCACGGGCCGCCACGCAGACGAGCGCGGATAACACTGAAGATGTTTTGAGTAATCAAGCAATGAGCGACACTCGGTCCGCTCATTGCCCGGATGATGCCGTTGATATACTCGTACGTGATCGGGGTGCGCTCTTGAAACTCGAAAAACTCATCGAGAGTCATGTACTTCAAGAGGGCACCGTACGCGGGACGCGGCTCCTCAACCGCGCCCGTGGGAAGCGGCGACAACTCGCCGGAGCGCTGGATATAGAGAAGCAGCTGCTGACGTTCAGCGGGCTTGAGGCGAGAGACAGTCTCCAGAAGATCGCCAAAATCACTCATGGGAAGCTCGCAGGTGATAAATGACGCCGATCAGTCTAGTCTGTGCGCGCCGCAACAACACAGAGCAAAAGACTCTGTGTTTGTTTAGAAATGCGCGAGCCGAATTTTCGATCGCGCGCGAGTTGTAACGCGACTAAGCCGCGGCGGCGGCCTGGGGATGAGAGGCGTCGG
>Ga0068855_100000281_pt1 | contig 62765 bp, 58 predicted proteins | sample KBSCornC52_FD_66592 | JGI IMG/M metagenome (GOLD analysis project Ga0068855, IMG submission 66592) | Corn rhizosphere microbial communities from Kellogg Biological Station, Michigan, USA - KBS Corn C5-2 | ecosystem: Host-associated > Plants > Roots > Rhizosphere > Soil ... | reverse complement strand
GGTAAGAGAAAACGTCGTAGATTGGACCGATTGCTTCTAGCAAGCTCTCACTGTGCAGCCGTTCGCCCATTGGGATCGCGAACGGTCCTTCGCCGACAGAGCCGGGTCCGAGGAAGATTGTGTTGGGAGAATTCTTCTTCAGCCACGGTTCGAAGACCGCGATGTCACGAGCGTAATTCGCAGCGTTGTAGCCTTTTGGTGCTCCGCCCATGGCAGCGTAAGTAGGCTCGTTCATGAACTCGGCCGCTGCGATCTGCCCTCCAACTGATTTTGTATAAGCAAGCCAGGCGCTTGCCTGCTTTGTAGTCCACACGCCTTGGGCGTCGCGGGTGCCGATGCTCGTGGCGAATGAAGTTATGATTTCCCCATTCACCGCGTGCACGAAATCGATAACACCCTTCCATTCTTTTCGGGTCAGAACACTGCTGAATCCCGTTGGAGGCTTCTCGGGGGGAGTGTCTGAGTCCGCGAAATAGACTGAGTTAGCCCAGGTTCCGCTCACTCGCACATATGCCGGACCAAGGGCTGCTGCCAGCTTACGCAAGCGAGGATTCGTAAGATCGATAGGCGGCTGATATTGGTACATGTTCGGGTTCATGCCAGCGGGAGTTGAAGCAGATCGCGCGAGTTGTGTCTGGTTTGCTGGCGTCGAGCTCTGCTCGTGATAAGGCTTCCAGAAATTCCCGCCGGTTACCTCGGCCATTTCAATGTTGTATGAAGTGAACCGCTCATCGACGCTTGCGATCCGCGTCATCTTTCCGGGATCCAGTGACAACATTTGCGCCCTCATCTGGAGCGGCACACAGGCAAATGCCACCGCAACCAGAACTGCTATCGGCCGGAACTGTGCGCGAATGAACGTGCTGTCCATTCGAAACCTCTGGGGGTGAGAGCAAGACAGGATGGTCCAATCTGAGATGACTGTTCAGGGCCTAGCGTTGGTTTCGAGTCCGATTTGCTTTTGGTCCTCCGGAGTCTCGCGAACATCTCACATGAATTGCAGGGATGGTCAGGCTGAACACCGGTGTTGACGAAAGCTCCAATTCACAAGTCCCCGCGATTATCTACGTTCGGAAGGAGCGAGCCGGTAATAAAGTAATTGCTGTTTGGGCCCAGGAGGATTCTGAGCCCAGCACACTGGACCGACGTCGATATGAGATCCATTCACGGGCCGCCAGTGGATCTGTCCCTGTTCTTCTCTCACGAGAACTTCCAGCTTGCCCGTGCCACCGCGCCAGCCGGTTGGCTCATTCGTGGAGCCTATCACCGTGCTGCCTACGGGGTAGTAGTCGGTGATCGGGGCATCACGCAGGGCATTTGGAGCACAGACCAGAACGCTTCCTTCGTCAGCAATAGTCAGAGGCAGACCCCAAATCATCCCAGCTGAATCGCGAAATAGCCCGACACGATCTCCGGTGCCCATTTGGTCAGCCGTCGGGTGATTGCCTGCCGTTATCAATGGCCCGAAGATGCCTTCTATTTGGCTCACGGGAACATACGACGCACGCGGCCTCTCTTTGTGGTTGGTGCAAGCTGTAAAGAACAATGCGACGAGCAAGATCCGGCCCCGACACTCTTTCGAAAACGAGGGTTTTAGCAAGGTCAGGTCCACAAATGCCGTCGAGATCTTTGGATGACTCCTCTCTTGCAAGAGTTTCGTGCCAGTCAACTCGCCTGATCCTAAAGTTCCCGATCCGCGGACTCTGCCCTTTTGCTCGCCGCCGAGGTTACCTGGGGGAAATCACCTTTCCATGTTTCCGGAGGCGCCGTATTCATGTACCGGATGCGAATTGGCATGGCTGCAAGCCGGTCAGAGAGTCGCGCCTCGTTGCGGATTGGCCACCAGTCGTACAGGAAAACTTCAAGCGGACGCCACATTGAGACCCAACCGCCTATCGTAAGACTTTCCCGAAGGATCTCGCCAATGCGATGCTCCTTCATCAATGACGCAAGAAAATCACCCAATGCAATAGCTGTAGCAAGAACGATCAGCCCAATGACCAAGCTCGTTCTTCCCACGCGAAACAACTCCCGTAGTCGGCGCCGATATGCTTGAGCGCGCTGGAGGAAGAACTCGTGAATCGCATCTCGCAGGAGAGCCGCCTCATCCGGCAGACCTGCAGGGCGGTCCAGATCCACCACAAGACCCAACGGAGTATCGCGAGGTATGTCCTTTGCCCAGCCGACGATGAATTCCTCCGCTCTGGGATCCAAGTCTTTGTTGCGAAAGGGCGAGGGGTCGATCGAGTTGAACAGCTGCTTTAATTCCGCAACGTGCACCTGAATGACCGCACATTTCGGTGGCAACGGGTCGCCTGCAGAGTGGCCTGCCTGAGTCGCGGAAACCGTCGTCATAATACGTGAACTCAGCTAGCCAGGTTGACCACTATTTCGACTGAAGCGGAGAACAATGGAAACTTTAACTAGCGCCTTGGTTCTACACGAGAGCATACTCCGTTCTTGCGCTGCTGAGTTGCGAATCTCGTGAACAACTTCAAACATAGCCGCGCGGAGCAACCCTGAACTCCTTTGTTAGGGGCAACCCAGCCACTCGCCGATCTCTGGACGCGACCGCTGAAGTCCTCACCTTGTCGTCTACTCCAAACTTTTGCACGGTGCAACCCTCCGCCTCAGGCATAGCAACTAATGCACTAACACACGCTTTTCGGTCAACCTAAATCCAGCCCTCATTTGTAAAAAGGAGATGTCATCATGAGTCTCGTACGCTGGGATCCTTTCCGGGAACTTCACAACCTTGAGAACGAAATGAACAGACTTTTCCGGCGACAGTTTTCAGCAAGCTCGCATCCGGAAGAGGGCCTAACCGCTTCCCAATTAGCTCCTCCGGTCGATGTTTATGAAGATGCCAGCAAGTTGAGTATCAAAATGGACGTCCCCGGCGTTGACGCCAAAGATTTGGATATAAGCGTTGATGGCAACCTGCTGACAGTCAGCGGAGAACGCAAGTTCGAGGCTGAGGAGAAAAAAGAGAACTTCCGGCGAGTCGAGCGACAATACGGCTCCTTCGCGCGGTCCTTTAAACTGCCCGCATCTGCTGACACTGACAAGATCAGCGCTAATTGTGAGGGTGGTACGCTTCGGATTGACATCAGCAAACGTGAGGACTCGCGAGCAAAGCAGATTAAAGTTGCCGAGGAAACAACCAGAGGCAAGAAAGCTGCGTAACGATGGGTTCTCGTTTTAGCCCGAAGCGATATATGTTCCTCTCCTTGAGGAGGACGCAATGCTAGATGATTTACGGCGTCGTTCCGCCGAGGAAGTCTTTGAGGATCATCTGCGTCTCGCCGCCAATCATCAGTTTGACGAAGACATAGAGCGCAATGTTTCCCCAGACATCGTCATTCTCGAACGTCGAGGCATTTTCCGAGGGCGTGAAGGCGCAAAGCACCTTGCAACCGTGCTCGAACAGGAGTTGCCGGAAGCACCATACGTGTACACGAATCGCCTCATAGAACGAGGGGTGGCCTTCCTGGAGTGGACCGCCGAAGCTGAGCGTACGCGTGTTCGGGACGGCGCCGATTCGTTCGTTATTGAAGACGGCTGGATCGTCGTGCAAACCATCCACTACACCGTGGATGCAAAGTAGCGGGACAAGAGGTGTCAGTCACTATGCAAAGGTCCGTTGGTGCAGTCCGTTGAACCGGGCGAGCAGTGAGTCTGGTCGTACATCGCTGCGGTCGTAAAGAGAATTAAGAGAACGATTTATGTCGTTGCAGTGAAGGTGGATATGGAAACGCCGGAACATGTATGGCTCGCGCACGGGCTGGAAGGGCTGCACCACGTAACCGCAATCGCCGGCGATCCCCAACAGAACATCACTTTTTATACAGGTGTTATCGGTTTACGCCTTATAAAGTTGACGGTGAACTTCGACGATCCGACGACGTATCACCTTTACTACGGGGATGGTCGGGGGCATCCAGGCACGATTCTGACATTTTTTCCTTGGCCGGGTGCACCGCGGGGACGCAATGGTACCGGACAAATGACGGCCACGGCATTTGCTGTGCCGACGGGATCGCTGCCGTACTGGCGGGAGCGTCTTGATAAGCTCGGCTTTGCGTACGAGAATGCTTGGTCAAATTTTGGGGAGGAAACCCTGCTCCTCAAAGATCCAGACGGCCTGCAACTCGAATTCGTAACTACTGACAACGTAGCCGAGGACCGGGTGTGGGAGCACGGACCTGTGCCGAGGGAGCACGCGATCCGTGGATTTCATCATGTCACGGTTTCGGAAAACAGCCACGAGCGCACCGCCGTTCTGCTTACGGAGACGCTGGGCTTTACGCAAATCGAAAAGCAGGGAAGTCGATTCCGCTACGCACTGCGGAACGCCGCGCCTAGCACGATTGTCGATCTGGTTTGCGCGCCAGAGGGCCGTCCCGGAAGGATCGCTGTAGGAACAGTACATCACGTAGCCTGGCGAACCCTGACCGAGTCAGAGCAGGTGCGATGGCGCCATACTCTTATTGACCGTGGATATGCCGCAACGCCGATCATCGATCGCCAGTATTTTCATTCGATCTACTTCCGAGAGCCGGGCGGGGTACTGTTCGAGATTGCGACTGACCTTCCCGGATTTGTAACCGATGAGACCGTCGAGCGTCTGGGAACATCATTGCAGCTACCTCCTTGGCTTGAAGCAGTACGCCCAGAACTAAAGCGGTTATTGCCAACGATCGAGCTACCACACATCGGACGAGGTCAAGCCCATGCCGCCGACTAGGGATCTGGGCTTCATTCACGTTTTGGTTCCTGCCGACCCACCAGACTCTGAGGCAGTGACACTCTTGCTGCTACACGGCACAGGCGGCAATGAACGCAATCTCTTACCGCTAGGTAAGCGGCTTTTGCCTGGCGCTACGCTTCTCGGTTTGCGTGGCCAAGTGCTGGAAAACGGGATGCCACGTTTTTTCCGGAGAATCGCAGAGGGTGTCTTTGACGTACAGGACCTCAAGTCGCGCACCGCAGACTTAGCGCAGTTCATCGATGCGGCTTCTGAGGAATATGGGTTCAGAAAGAAACGCTTGGTGTTGGTGGGCTATTCGAATGGGGCGAACATTGCCTCAAGTCTCATGTTGCTCCATCCCCATTATGAAAGGGCTGCCATACTTTTCCGTCCGATGGTCCCATTCGAGGAAACATTTGTGCGTAATTTCAGCGGACTTGCTGTGTTCATTTCCGGGGGCAGCACAGACCCAATTGTCTCTCCTGACTGCCCTCGACAGCTCGCCGCGATTTTTAAAAATGGCGGGGCAGATGTGTCGCTGTTCTGGCATGATGGCGGCCACGAACTCGGTAACGATGACGTGGTCGCTGCGAAGGCATGGCTCTCTGAAAAACTAGAGAAACGGTTAGCTGCGTAGAGAATTTCGAGTGTTGCAAAAGTGAAAAGAGGTAGAGCCAATTTGTGAGTCCAAGAAATTACCGAGATGACGAAACGGCGTTCGACAAAATCCAAATTTACGCAGCAGTCTAAATAAGACCTGAGAGTTCGGCGCGACTTGGCACAAAAACAACGGTTACTCCGCTTCACTTCGCTCTTGTTTTGGAGGTCACGATGAAAGCAATCCGCATCCACGAATATGGTGACGCTAGCACACTCAAACTGGAAGACGTTCCGCGTTTGTCGACTGCAGACGATCAAGTCCTGATTCGGGTCCGCGAGGCAGGTGTGAACCCGATCGATTGGAAAATCCGGCAAGGCTACATGAAGCAGATAAATCCCGCGACCTTTCCTGTGACAATTGGGCAGGACTTCGCGGGTGAGGTTGTCGATGCTAGCAAGTCCGGCACCCAATTTGCGAGCGGTGATAGGGTCTTCGGGTTCGCGCACGGCACTTATGCTGAATATGCCGTTGCTCCGGCATCAACGGTTGCCGCCATTCCCAACCCAGTGGATTTCGCTACAGCAGCAGCACTGCCAACGGCCGGATCGACTGCGCTCCAAATCGTTCGTGACGTCGTGGACGCCAAAACAGGAATGAGTATTCTGATCCACGGTGCTGCGGGCGGCGTGGGTTCGTATGCTTCTCAGATCGCCAGGAATTTGGGCGCCCGCGTGATCGGTACTGCCACTGGGGCGGACATAGAATATCTTAGGTCATTGGGGATAGATGAAGTTATTGATTACAAGCGTGAGCGGTTCGAAGATAAAGTCGCTGGAATGGACGCGGTGGTCGATTTGGTTGGCGGCGAGACTCTATCGCGTTCGTATGCGGTCGTCAGGAAGGGTGGGCTTCTCGCGACCACGGTTCAAGCGATAGATGAATCGGCTGCGAAGCGGGCTGGAATTCGCGCTGTCCAGGTCACTATGAGGCGCAACGCGGCAGATTTGGCGGAACTCGCGCGACTCGTCGAGAAGGGCGCACTTAAGCCACGGGTACATAAGACGATGAGTCTCAGCCAGGCCAGAGAAGCGCAGGAACTCAGCGAGACTGGTAAGACCCAAGGAAAGGTAATCCTGAAAGTCGCGTAGGAAAACCACAGCATTGTTTCTCCTCGGGCCTAAATAGTGCCGCCGTCAGACACCGGATGCCTGGCGAGACCCACATGACAAGAACGTAAGTGTGTCAAGGATCGCGAGCAGCCCGATATATGCATAAGCGGAGAAATCCTGGAAGATAAACGTGCCAGCAGAGTTCCTAAAACAGCCACGAAGATGTCGGCTTAAGAAAAGACGAACGTTCCATCAAAACCAAGGAGTTCACTATGGATGCTGCGACAAATCTAAAAAATATGAAGAAGCTGGATGATTCGTGGAACGGACAAGACTTGCAAACATTTCGAAAATATCACACGAAAGATTGCATTGTACGCTGGCCGAATCAGCCGCCCACCCATGGCGTAGATGCCCACGAGCAGGAGGCGACTGCATTCTTCAAAATGTTTCCAGACCAGCACGTGGCCAACCATCCATATAAGATCATGCTGGCGCAAGGTGAATGGACGTGCACAGTAGCGGAGTTCACGGGAACGATGAAAGGTCCGATGACGATGCCGGGCGGAACGGTTATTCAGCCCACGAACAAGAGCTTTCGAGTGGATTTCTGTACAGTAGCCCGCTGGAACGAGGAAGGTCAGATCATGGAAGAAAATCTCTTTTACGATCTCATGGGCATGCTGAAGCAAATAGGCGTAATGAACAGCCAAGTGCAAAAGGCTGCGTAAGCGGCAATCCAGCAAGGGCGGAGCAGGCGCCATCAATGACGCCATCATTAAGGAAAGGTTAAGTCCAGTTGTTCAACCCACGCTCCCTCAATAAACCCAATGCCCCCCATCAACAGCCAACATCCTTCGGCGCTGACTCGCGAGCTGCGGCGCATAAACTCTGTCAAGCGTCCGAGTACTCTGAGGTGCACTTGGATGTGTTCGGTCGAGTACCAGCCGTGTGTTCTATTTTTTTGTCTTTTTTCTTCAGCAAAACCTCTTGCTGCTCCACCTCATCTGATTGCTAATGCCATTCAGTTGCCCATAGAGGAGCGACATCATGCGCGCATTCCGAGTTACTGGCCCGCACCGCACCGAAATAGCCAACGTACCTGAACCGGAGCCCCGACCAGGGGAGGTCTTGGTCAGAGTAGGCGCTGCGGGCGCTTGCCATTCAGATCTCCACATGATTGATGGCCCGCCGGGGTCATATCCAACGCCTCTAACGCTAGGACATGAGAACGCTGGATGGATCGAAGCTCTCGGACCGGGTGTGACCGGGTGGGAAAAAGGTGAAGCGGTCGCAATTTACGGCATCATCGGGTGCGGGCGCTGCCCGGCATGCCTGCAAGGGCGCGAGAACGAGTGCCGTGTCATACCGCCCGGGGGCGGCATCGGGCTCACTCGCGACGGGGGCATGGCCGACTATGTCACAGTCCCCGCATCGCGGCTAGTGATGATCGGTGATCTGGACGTGGTCCAAGCGGCGCCTCTGACGGATGCAGGACTCACCCCGTACCATGCGATTCAACTCTGCCGCGATGTGCTGGTTCCTGGCGCGACTTGCGTTGTAATCGGCGTCGGCGGGTTAGGCCATATGGCCGTTCAGATGCTTGCAGCCACTACGGCCGTCCGGATCGTCGCGGTAGATGAGAAGCCGGAGGCGCTCAAGCTCGCTACTCAGATGGGTGCACACGAAGCAATCCAGGCCGATGAACACACAGAAAGGAACATCCGCTCATTAGTCCGACCCCAACCGGGCGGGGTGGACGTAGTGATCGACTTCGTGGGCGCTGATTCAACACTGTCGACTGGAGCTTCGGTCATTTCAATCGGTGGACGGTTCGTGCTGGTTGGGCTGGCAGGCGGCAAATTGCGAGTGGCACCGGGCGTGGGTGAGACCGGCATCCCTTTCGAAACGAGACTAGTGATTCCGTTCTGGGGAACAAAAGCGGAGCTGGCGGAAGTCATAGCGCTTGCACGGTCTGGCCGAATTTCACCACACGTCGAGCGATTTCCATTAGGCAACGCCCAAGCGGCATACGACAAGTTACGTGCTGGCCAGTTGAGCGGAAGAGCAGTTATGCTGCCGACAGCTGCATGATTGACAGTCCGACGTTCATGCGAACAGTGATCGTGGCGATGTGGTTGGGCTATTCCGTTTGCGAATGACGCGCTACGCTAAATCAATGCAGGATTCAACGGGCCAAATTCGTTTTGCAAGAAACCTATGCAGCGCGATCTACTAAGCGTGGCTCAGTGCCAGAAACTATTTGTAAGAACCGGAGCAGCTGGACTCGGGAGAAGACTCCCACCACATTTCCGTCAGAGACGACCGGCAATTCTGTAACATCTCACGATTCATCAGTTCTATCGCTTTCGTCACTGCCATTTCTGGGTGCACGGCCCTTAGGGAATTTAATGGGCGCATAATGCTTTGCACGCTTGTGTGCGTCCAATCCTCGTGAGGGATGCTTCGCACTTCGTCAGCTCGCACAAGACCTACCACGGCGTTGTCTACTGTAACGAGGTAACACCTGGACGTGTTTGGCAAGAGATAATCGTCCACAAAATCATGGAGGGTGACGTAGCCGTGAACCTTGGGACAATCGTGTGCCGTGAGGTCTGCAACTGTGCGGCCTTGCAGACCCGCAGTGAGCCCAAATTGAACGTGGCTGCTGCGGGCTGCATCCATTAGAAACCAGCCTATAAAGGCAAGCCGTAGCCCGCCGAAATTTGAGCCCACGAAAAACTGATACAGCCCCAATGCAATGAACAAGAGAGCGACGACTTGCCCTACTCGAGAGGCCCAACGTGTTGCGTAGCGAGCACTCCCAGTGATCCACCAAAGGACAGATCGTAGAACGCGGCCCCGGGTATTCCGGAATCAGCTACATCCCCTTGCTACGAGCGGTTCTTGGCCGGCTTCTTTGACCAAGTAAATGGTTTCATCCCCGCGTTCATCATGGGCGCCAGTGAGTCAGGGCACTTAATGCCGATACGGAATGTCGCCGGCCAGCCTTTCTCCTGGCTACCGTAGAACATCGTCGGGAGCAATTTACCTCCAGCTTCTCCGCCGAATTTATTGCGAAATGCCTTGTTGTAGTGGTCGTACGCTGAGGACCGGGGCACGCGCTGCAGAGATCACCCGATAGGCGGTGCTGCCAAAATGGGTAGCCGCTCTCATCATAGAGCCGGCACCTTTGACTCCCATCACGATGAGATCGGCTTTGTATTCGTCCGCGCAGTTCAAGATTGCCTGGCTCGGGTCTCCAAATTCCACAACCAACTGCTGCTGAGACCAAGACTTGGTCTCCGGCGGTACTATCTGGCGTAATTGATCACTGAAAAATGCGTTCAAACGTGGTCGAACTTCAGGATCGCCGTGCATGGAGGGCGCAACGTGGAGAAAAACCAGACATGATTGGAACTCCTGCGCGATGGATAGGGCGTATGCCAAGGCTCGGATGGAATCGGCAGAGAAGTCAGTCGGGTACAGGATCGTGCGCAGCTCCCAAGCGCCGCCCTGCCCTGCGTCAGGATGTACTGTTAGTACCGGCACTGAGGACAACCGAAGTATCTCTTCCGCGACGGAGCCCATTACAAGTTTGCGTAGTCCTCGCCTGCCGCGGGTGCCCGTGACGATCAAGTCAGCGTTATGCTCTCCAATGACCGCCTGCAGAGATTCCCAGATCTCACCGCGTCTAACTTCCCCTTCGTGCGCTACATCGCGCAAGTCCTCTGAATTCATCAGCTCCTTCATCTGCTCTTCCGCCGCTTGCTTGATGCCTTCTTCGATTTGGGAAATCGCGTGCGGCTGGGCATACCAGTACACTGCGGAAACCATTACATGGACCGCATACACTTTACCCTGATAAATTTTGGCGAGGGCAGCAGCGTAGGCGACTGCAGCCCTTGATGCCTCAGAGAAGTCCGTCGTGAGCACCACGTTCTGAAGGTGGATGCGCCCGGTGAGACTGGTGTCGTTCATTCCAAGTTTAGATGTCCGGCTCGGGTCATATGTGGCTCTCTGGATATCCGTATTCAGATCGTATTCAGGTCAACCCGCCGGGTCGGCGGTTTCTGATCAGCTTCCAAAGCTCGAACCACATCAGACTTGTAATGCCGGCCGCTAAGCAGATCACAATGTCTAAGGGATGGAGCACTGCGAATCGAAACAACGAGCGCAGGTACGGAACGTATATCGAGAGCCCGAGCACCGCGACCGCCCCAGCGACCACCCACCACAGTGCTGGATTGGGGGCCCGCAGTGTGGAAAGGATGATTCGAGTCCACGAGCGGTTGGCAAGAATTAGCATCAGATTTGCTACGACGAGAGTGGAAAACGTCAATGCCCGCGCGTTCGCGGCCGGCTCACCACGGTACAGAGCTATGGCGAATACCCCAATGACGGCCACAAACACGCTGAGACCTTGAAAGAGGCTGACGGTCAGGTGGCGCCGCGAAAGAAGTGGTTCTCCGGAAGTGCGGGGAGGCCGCTGCATCAGCCCAGGTTCCCCCGGTTCGGCCTCAAACGAAATAGAACAGGCCGGATCGATGATTAATTCAAGGAAAACGACGTGTACGGGCATTAGAATGATCGGCCATTGCAGCACGACGGGGAACAATGCGAGCCCGGCAATCGGGACGTGCACCGCGAATATGAACGACATTGCCTTGCGGAGATTGTCAAAGATTCGGCGGCCAAGGCGAATGGTTTCGACGATTGAGGTAAATGAATCGTCCAGCAGCACCAGATCGGCAGCCTCGCGAGCCACGTCGGTGCCTCGTCCTCCCATGGCGATTCCAATCTGCGCAGCCTTCAGTGCTGGCGCATCGTTTACGCCATCGCCGGTCATAGCCACGACCTCGCCGTTTGCCTTCAGTGCGTTTACTAGCCGCAGCTTCTGCTCCGGCACCACCCGCGCGAAAATGTTCGTAGAGCGAACGCGCTCACGGAGTTGCTGATCATCCATTGCCTCGACTGCCGTTCCCGTCAGCACGTGCTCCGATGTTTTCATGCCAATCTGTCGCGCAATGTTTTTGGCTGTCATAGGGAAATCGCCGGTGATCATCACAACTCGGATACCGGCGCCGTAGCACTCTCGCACTGCATCGGGAACTTCGGGGCGGATCGGATCAGCCAAGCCGACGAGCCCAATAAAATTCCACGTCAGCCGGCGCGGGTCATCGGGCAACTGGTCGCCATCGAATTCTCCCTTTGCAACCCCCAGCACCCGAAAGCCCCTGCCTGCTATGTCGGAAGCAGCGTCGAGAATATTACGCAATTGCTGTTGAGAAGCGTGGCATATTTGGGTAATTGCTTCCGGTGCTCCCTTTGCGGCGAGCACGCATGCCGCACGTTTGGAAGTCTTCCAGACTCTCGAAACCGCCAACAAGTTCGGTGATAACGGGTACTCGCGAACCAGGCTCCACTCGGGGTGGAGATGCTCGGTATCGCGCAGGAAGCGTCCTCCAAACTGCTGAAACGCAATCTCCATCGGATCGAACGGGTTGCGTTTACTGGCGAGTATGCTGTATTCGACGATCTCATGAAACTGCTCCGGCAGTGGCTCAGATGAAACGGCAGACAGATCAAGCACTTGGCCATTTGCAAACAACTCCTGGACAGCCATGCGGTTCTGCGTCAACGTGCCGGTTTTGTCGACACATAACACCGTCGCCGAACCGAGCGCTTCAATGGCATTGCTTCGACGCGTCAACACTCGTCGCTGCGAAATACGCCACGCGCCGAGTGCCAGAAAGATCGTGAGCACAACCGGGAATTCTTCCGGCAGCAGCGACATGGCCGCTGTAATTCCTACCAGGAGCCCATCAAGCCACGTACCACGCGTAAGCCGATACGCCACCACGATTACAAAACACAGCGAAAGGCCGAGGACGGCCAACTTCCCGGCCAGCCGACTTACTTCGGATTGCAGACGAGTCGGCTCCGCCGAGACGGCCTGAAGTGCTTTGCCGATCTTACCTAACTGCGTTCGTGAGCCGGTTGCCTTGATCTCCGCAAGGCCTTGGCCTTGCACAACCATCGTGCCGGAAAACACAAAGGGAAGATCGTCACCACCCGGGCGTCGCAATTCCGTGTTTTCATTCCCAGGCATCTTGCGGACTGGCACAGACTCCCCCGTGAGCAGGGATTCATCAATGGATAGATTTCCGCCGGAAATCACGACACCATCCGCGGAAACACGATCTCCCTCCGAGAGCACGACCAAATCTCCTCGGACCACCTCGCGCCCGGCAATGCGCCTCTGCTGACCATCGCGAATGACCAGGGCGCGGGGGCTAGACAGGTCGCGCAGTGCCTCTAGCGCCCGTTCCGTCTTGCGTTCCTGGTACAAACTGATTCCGATCACCACAAAAATCGAGACCAGCAGCACAAGAGAGTCGCGGAGCTCGCCAACAAAGAGGTAGATCAGGCCCGCTGCTACGAGGAGCAGAATCATCGGTTCGCGCAGAACCTCAACCACGGTAGCGAAAAGGCTATGCGGTTTGGCGGTGGGGAGTTCGTTCGGACCATCAGATTGGAGACGCGCAAGGGCCTCCGCTTGGCTGAGACCGCGTCTGCTGTCGAGTATTGAAGCTGAGGACATCGGGCTAATCTGCGGATCACTGTTCGATTTCGATTAGATGCGACCCAGGATGCTTTCTAACTGACATTCAGTGGCCGGCTACAGGAGCAAACTCCGGCCGCGGTAAATGGCTCATTCCACCTTTGAACAGCACCGGTTTAGCTGAAGCCAAATTGCCACCTCCGCCTTCTCTGCTTTAAGACAGGATAAGCGAGATCATCCAATCCACTCACGATGCGGGGCGCGTCGGCAATGCTCCGATGGAACTCTCTACGGTCTGCAAGTGGACGGCATGAAAGGCCTTTTGGCATCTAATCGTCAATGAAACTTGGCTTCGGCGCAAAACTCATTGCCATCGGCTTATTGCTGGCGCTACTCCTGTACATCGCGTATGTCGTGCGAACCTCTGCGCTGCTGATTTTTGACAGCATTATCTTCGCCATCATCTTCTCACCTTGGGTTGAATGGATCCAACGTTGGCATGTACGGGGCTGGTCGCCACGACGGGGTGCTGCGATTCTGATGCTCTTTGCCATGATCCTCGCCGCAATCACCGTCTTCCTCGCATTCGCCGTGCCGCCAATTGCTAACGACACGCAGCAGATGACACGGGATCTTCCGCAGAATGTTCAGGACCTTCAGCAAAAGGTTCGCCAATTCCCCTTCGGTGAATCAATCGCAGGCCGATTGAACAAACAGCACATTCGGCAATGGATCGAAACAGGCATCCAGCCCGCATTCGGGCTTCTCAAGGGCGTCATGAGTGGCCTTATGGCTCTACTGACGTTACTGCTGCTCAGCGCATACTTCGTCCTTGACGGACAGCGAGCATTTCGCTGGGTGATGTCGATGGTTTCCGAGAAGTCTCGTGCCCGACTTGCCGGCACTCTGGAGCGAAGCGCCGACAGAATGCAGCGCTGGCTGTACGGGCAGCTCATTCTGATGCTAATCCTGGGGTCATCCAGCGCCGTAGTTTTCGGGCTCCTCGGGGTCCGCTATTTCTACGCCCTGGCAGTTTTTGCCGGGTTGGCAAACTTTGTCCCTATTCTCGGTCCGATCGCGACTGTCCTGGTCGCCGGCGCGGTGGCAGCACTGGACTCCTGGACAAAGGTGCTCGGAGTTCTCATTTTCTACGGGGTGTACCAACAAGTAGAGAATGCATACCTGACTCCTCGCATCATGAGAGCGGCCGTGGATCTGCCCGGTATCGCCGTCCTTGTTGCCCTTACAATCGGCGGTGAGCTTGCCGGGCTGCTGGGCGCGATTGTTGCAGTTCCTACCGCCGCACTGGTTGCAACGATCATTGATGAGTATCTCGTGCAGGGGGCCTCATCAACGATTCCATTTGCCCGTGCAGCGTAGATAGCGACCGCGTGGATGTTTGGGCTTCTTATCCGTTAGGGATCAGGATTTCTACTCGCCGTGATTGTAGCGGGTGCGCTCTGGGGAGCCTCCAGCCCTGTCGCATGGCGATAAACCATTGATTTGTGGGTTGCTGATCGAGAACATCGAATAGAGCGGTTTTGATCTCGCGCAATCGTTTGTTGGCGAGTACAGGTCAGCGCGGCATCCATTCGCATCAAAGAAGCGAGTCAGCATCCAGAGAGAAACTTATGCCAGACAAACTTATGCCCATTTCTAAGACTGCGCGTCTTCCACATCTACCCCCGCCAGTGTTGACCGCGTACCTTGATGTGAATCCTGCCAATCCACGAAACCAGAGCACGCCACGCGGCTATTTGAAGTGGCTGAAGTCTGCTGGACAAGCGCTAGGCCGCGAGGTGCCTTCCGAGGCGAAAAAACCGTTTCGTGCTCAGCTTCGACGAATTACCCGCCACCTGGCTGCGGTCAGACCTAGAAGTCGCGCGCTGGTGCTCTTTTCTGGCCCGGAGGTGTGGGAGGAGATTCCCTTGCAGGTCGAAGTTACTGATGAATTGCATTGGGGTAAGCCGTCGTTGCAGCAAATGGCATGGCTCATTGACGAACACCGGCCTAGAGGAGCTGTTGTACTGGACGGCAACGGTGCTCGATTTCTTCGTTTCTATCTCGGGGCAGTCACAGAGGATCCGCCCTACCGCTTCTCGGTTGATGTTTCCTCCTGGAGAAAGCCGTATCTTGTGGGGCCATCAACATCTCGTGTTTCCAAGCAGAGTGGCATCGAACGTGATCGTGTCGCGGCGCGTGTGGCGCAACAACGGAAGCACTTCTTGGCAGAAGCATCGCGGCGCATAACTGAGTGGGCGAAAGACGCTGATCTCAGTCCCGTCATTCTGATTGGGAGCGGCAATGAGGTCGAAGCCGTCTCAAGCAGTGTTCCTGAGGAATTCCGCAGGAATCTTGTCGCCCTCCCAAAGGCACTGCCTCAAATCTCGTCTACCGCAATTAGCAAAAGGGTGCGACCCATGCTCAAACATTGGGAACGGGAGTATGAAAAAAAAGTAGTGAATGAAATTGTTGCGAGCCAAGGCTCAGGAGAGGCTGTGATTGGACTGGATGAAACGTTGGATCAACTTCAGCGAGGGCAGGTTCGTGAATTGGTAATCGCTCGCGGATTGAAGGGCTTTGTTGAGCGGTGCACGAAATGTGCTTGGGTGGACAGGTCTGCAGTATCCGCTTGCCCTGTTTGTGGTTCTCGAAGGGAGAGGCGCTCTCTGCGCACGCTGCTTCCGGAGCTGGCTGGTGAGCATTCGGTGCCCATGGAAGTTGTCGCTGGCGCAGCGGCCAAGTTGCTATCATCTCGCGGTGGCATCGCCGGTTGGCTGCGTACTGCGCGAAGAAGACCTCAGAACAAGGCACATACACCGCTGATTTTCAGTGCGGGGTAGGATCTCAAGGTTGGTTTCAAGCTGGCAGCGCACCTAGTCGCGCTGCAGCCGGTACTCGCAACCCATGCCTGGCGTCGGCGTTGTTAAACCTAGAAAAGGCGCGCCATGAGTGATTGGCAGGAGCTTCCACGAATGCTGTTGAGCCTAGCGGTGGCGTTCGGCCTGGGCCTCCCTATTGGGTGGGAGCGCGGGAATCCCGCCAGGCCAGGTCTCCGCACCTATCCCCTCCTAGGGCTGGGCGCGTGTGCATACATCGAGATCGGTCAGTTCGTGTTCCGCAATCACATCGAAGCACAGGGGAGTGTCTTTCAGGGGCTGGTGAGCGGGATCGGGTTCATCGGCGCGGGTGCCATCATAAAAGGACGCCTCAAGGTACGCGGGCTCGCAACGGCCGTCAGTCTCTGGGTGACCGTAGCGATAGGGATCGCGGCGGCATACCAGCTCTTCGCACTCGCTATTGTACTTTCGGGCACGACCCTCTTGGTGCTGTGGCTCCTCCATCCTAAAGAGCGCAGTTCAGAAGAAGCGCAGGACATAGACCACGACGAACCCAGCTGATCCATTGGCATCATTTTCTCATCTTCTCCTCTTAATAAGCCGAGTGCCCGGTCGACTCACCATCCGCTGGTGTATCTTATCGCTGACAACGGCCGTCATAATGACCCGTCTGAAAAGTTCCGACAAAAGAAGAGATGTGACGTCTGTAGTTGGGAGCTACAGTGCCGGGCTCAGGCCCTATTACAAGAGCCGGAGCACGTAGGAAGGCTCTCGCCAACTGAGATCATGCTGGTGCGGCGTCCGGGATCGGAGGTCCGACGTGCGGCGTTCGCTTGCTCAGAAGCCAGGCAATAGCGAAGAGCAGCAGCAACCCGACGAGAACGGAAGCGGTGACCATAACCAGGATATCCGGATTATTGAAGTCGGAAGAGGCAATCACCATTGCTGCCGCGAAGTTTCGCTGTGCTGTCCCGAGCCCGAGCACCGCACCGCGCTCGGGCCGGCTGAGCAGATATCCCATCAGAAACGCTCCCGAGATCAGCAGAATGCCAGCAAGTACCGCGCCAGTTTTCAAGATCCTCATTACCTCGTGAACGTTAGCGCTGAATATTGAGATGACCACTACCACAAGTGTGCCGGTGGCCACCTTGCCGCCAATCGGGACGAGCCGTGCGGCCCAGCCTGGGACGACGGCTTTCACCGCGAGACCGAGCAAGATGGGCAAGATCAGCGTCGAGAGCAGCGGCAGGCCGACCGCCAGGATGCTAGACGGGATGTAGGAAAGGCTCCGTAGAGAAGGATGAGCCATAGCCAAGGGCACATAAAACGGGAGGAATACGACAGTCACTGGGACGAGAAGCATCAACAAGGCCGCGCTAAGCGCGAGGTCGCTTCTCGCGGTGCTCGCCAACTTTATCAAGAATGGCGCGCCAGCGGATCCCGCCAACAAAAAGAGCCCGAGGGCCAACGGCGGATCCATCGGAATCAGCCGCTCGATAAACACGGCTAGCAGGGGTACCAGGACAAAGTTCGCGACCAGCGCACGGAAGACGGCGCGAGTTTCTTTGAGCGGACCGAAAATCAGAGCGATGGGATAGGCGAGTCCTACCGAGAGCATGCTGCTTACGGCGAAGACGATGATGGCGATATTCGCCGTCTGTGCGAGGGCAGCTCTCATACAGTCGATAATCCGCTGAAGAACTCAGTAGTCCAACGCGTGGCGCTCGACGAGTTCCTCGTGTGTCCACTCCGCGGCTTCGCCCAGGTGGAGCTCGATACGTTCGATCCGACCTGTAAATCGGAAAGGGAGTCGCTCGCGATAACCGGGATAGACTGGGGACATGGTGTCCTCCCCGACATCCAGACTCTCGAATCCGAATCGCCCGGGCACCTGCTTCTCGATTCGGCCCTGGCCTACCAGACGACCGTTGTGGAACAAACGAACGACCGCAGGTCCACCAGGGGTCTTCGGCATTTCGCATTCGAACTCCATGCGCAAGACCACCCTCCCGCGCGGGAGGGAATAATCGGCAATGATGTCGTATCGTTCCAGAGTGAACCAGTTGTAGTGATACCGCAACCGATCGTGCTCGACAAAAAAACTCCATCCGGCGGTGTCTCCGCCGAGACAGACAAGGACCCCTTCTGCACCGTCCTCGGGAATCTGTGCGATGACATCGATGGTGTGATCAACATTGGCAGTTTTAGGGGCGCTCCCTTCCGGCAATCTTCCCATACCGGGGAAGAGCGTGATCTCCTTCCGCCCGGCGAAGAAGCTCGGGCGCAACGTACTGTCCATTCGCTCAGCAAAGCGATCGTCGAGGGGGAGCACGTGGTGGCGACCCGCTTCGACCAGGAATAGGTCCTGCAACTCACGCAACTTCTCCGGATAGGTACCTGCGAGGTCTTCCGCCTGGCTGAAGTCTGCTTCGATGTTGTAGAGCTCCCATTTGTCGTCGGCGAAGTCCGCGGTCCCCCTGGTCACCCAGGGCAGACGTCCATGTCGGCAGCTGGCGATCCACCCTTCGTGGTAAATCGCTCGGTTACCGAGCATCTCGAAATATTGGGTCGTGTGAATGCTCTTCGCGCGCGCCTGATTAAAGGTGTAAGCCATGCTGACCCCCTCGATTGGCTTTTGCGCTACGCCGCCCACGATTGTAGGCTCAGCTATTCCAATCACGTCTAGGATTGTCGGCATCACGTCAATCACATGGTGGAACTGAAAGCGTGTAGAGCCAACGTCGGCAATGTGGTCAGGCCAACTAACGATTGTTGCGTTGCGAGTTGCGCCGAAGTGGGATGCAATCTGTTTAACCCACTGGAAGGGCGTATCGCCGGCCCAAGCCCAACCCACAGCGAAGTGTGGGCTTGTCCCCGGCAGGCCAATCTCGGACATACGATCGAGGCTTGCTTGGATGGGCGGCACAATTCCTTGCATCGTAGCAAGTTCGCTGATGGTGCCGCGAATGGATCCCTCGGCGCTCGATCCATTGTCTCCGAGAATGTAGATAAATAGTGTGTTCCTCAGTTGCCCCATTTTCTCGAGCGATTCGAGCAGGCGGCCTACTTCGTAGTCAGTGTGCTCGAGGAAATCCGCGAAGTTCTCTACTTGCCTTTCAAAGAGTAACCGCTCGTCGCTACTGAAGCTTGCGGACGGGGGAATCTCTGCCGGCCTGGTAGTCAGGCGAGTTCCAGGAGCCACCACACCCATCTCGAGCTGCCGCGCGAGGACGACTTCGCGATAGCCGTCCCACCCCATGTGAAAACGGCCGGCGTTGCGTCCCCGCCATCCGAGCGGGGGTTGGTGAGGGCCATGTGCCGCTCCAGGCGCGAAGTGCACGAAAAATGGACGATCAGGCGCAATCGCCTTTTGCGTTCGCATCCAGGCGATGCAATCGTTTGCGAGGTCTGTTGTGAGGTGATAACCCTCAGTTGGGCGGCCGGGCGCATCTACAGGGACTGTGTTCCGGAACAGAGCCGGATAGAATTGGTCCGTCTCTCCCCCCATGAAGCCATAGAAGTAGTCGAACCCTAAGGCAGTGGGCCAATGGGTGAATGGTCCGGCCGGGCTCGTCTGGTTTTCTGGTGTGTTATGGTTCTTGCCCCACCACCCCGTTGCGTATCCATTCGGAGATAGGATTTGGGCTACGGTCGCGCAACTCCTCGGGAGGATTCCGCAATACCCGGGAAAACCTGTAGCCATCTCCTGAACTACTCCGGTCGACACTGAGTGATGATTGCGGCCGGTGAGAAGCGCGGCCCGGGTGGGCGCGCAAAGTCCCGTGGTATGAAACTGACAATAAGTCAGGCCCTGACGTGCAAGCCTTTCTGCCGTTGGCATTTGGACAAGCCCTCCGCAGGCACTTGGCCAGCCGTAGCCAACATCGTCGAGTAATACAACGACGACGTTAGGAGCGTTGGCCGGGGCCTTCTCGAGCGTAGGAAAGTCGGGCTCAGAATCGTGATAAGTCATTCTGATTTTCGCATTGGGAAACCGGTGTTCTGGTTGCGGGTAAACTTCCCGTCTGACATTCTTCGGCTTCATGTCTCACCTCCTCAGGAAAGCATTTGCTCAGACATACAGGTACGTGAGGTATGTGTAGTGCGCCCGATCAGCACACAAACGGCCATTTCGGTCTGTAAAGTTTTGAGCAAGATGTTTCTGTTTTAGCCACCACTCTCCCGGCTTCCAACTCAGAATCACCATCCCTGCTTGGCTTCAACAAGCGGTCGAAAGTTACTTTGTTTCTGCAAACTCGATCCAGTGACGACGCTCCTCCTTGGATCTATTGCTAGAAGCGCTTGGAAGGAAGTAGATTGCCGTGACGCCAGCGCATTCGATGTTTAGGACCCTCGGGTAGGATTGCCCGGAAAGGTAAGCGGCCCGCTATTATTTACTTGCTCGGCTCGCACAATGCTTTCAGCCCTTTGGAATCGGGCCACTCACATAGAAAAGGAGTTCTCGCCTTTATCATTGCTGGCAAGAACAAGAATACGGCCATCCGCCAACCAGGAAAGATGGATCCATAGCTGTTCCGAGCAGTTGAGATTCCGCTTGGCGTGGATCAAGAGATCCGGGCCGAAAAGCGTTCGAGGGGCATGGAGTGCACTCCGGTCCTGTGGTACAGGAGAGTCAATCTCGAAAGGAATGAACCGGTGTGCCGCTGCATACAAGTGTACTGATCGATTCAGAGATTCTCGAATTCTCTGCGACGTACACAGCAATGACTTTCAAATACCGCGGCTGAGCCGAAAGTGGCAGCCGCGTGAATGGTGCCCTACTGCGCGAGAAAGCAGAGACTATAGGCCCATTAAGTCGGCAATTCCTGTTTAGAGGCTCCCGCTTATACGCTAGCAGAGAACCTCTCACCCCATACGAGTGACGATTCTCGACCGCGATTCAAGGTTGATCAGGTGCGCTACTCATCCGGTACTGGGGTGAGATCGTTACGACGTCTGAGGGTGTGGATTGGGAATTGAGGATAGCGGATCGCTGCAGGGAAATGTATCCGCCAGAGTCTTGTCAAGACCGTCCTCTCGTCTTATTACGTCGCTAGTTCGCCTCAGAGCCGCAGACATACTTCCCACGTCTCCTTTCGTTGTCACTGTACCTGCAGGATCGGCGTGAGATCCTGATCGCGAGGCGGGTGTAACGGCCAAATTCCTGCTCATGATAATTACCATAGCCTTCGGCAGCTCTCGATGAAGTTTGTTCTCCATACTCCCTATGCGATTCGTGTATGCTGGCGCGTTTCTTTGTGCAGTAGCTCCAATATCAGTTGGTTCGTTTGCCGGGCGCTTTTCTGAAGCTCAGGCAAGTACGTTCTGATGTTCTGACTGATCTGAGCTCGCGAATCCCACGAGTGGTCAATTCGAGCGATCAGCTGCCCAATTCCTACTAGTCCGAGAGGTGATTCCTCTACTCCGAGATCATTGAGAAATCCTTCTACCTTGGATGCGTAAGGCAAGCCGGTGAAGGGCACTCCACGAAGGGCAGCAAATACGAGTCGCGATTTCGCAGCATCGCTGAGGGGCAAATGCCGTCGATAATATTCACGAACTCTCGATCGGAACTCCCGGTAGGTATTCGTTGAGCCATAGTGTTCGATCCAAGGGTGTTCGTCGGGCGGAATCGCCTCGCTCGTGAGTTGCCCGCCGATCCAACGGCTTTCTTCGGTCATGACAACTCTGCATCCCAGCCTGGCCGCCGCTATGGCCGCGGCACAACCGCCGAGCCCTCCTCCAATAATGGCGAGGTCTGCTTGAATACTTTGCACGTGTTCTCTCTGCCGTACAGATGTCCCGTGAGCAAGAGCAGTTGGCTTTCCTTAACGCTTTAAGGTGGGTCGTTCCGAGTTCCTCCACGCACATGTGTGCATCGCCTATCCGAGGCCCATAACTTTGATTAGAGGGTCAGAGATCGAGAGAGGACGTCATCGTGATTCTCGTGGGATAGCCTGCAGCCTCATGACCTCCAATTCCGCAGCTGGACTTGGTTTCAGATCAGGCACACTGCAACCTATCGCTCCCAGATTCCTATTGTCTGGCAGGTGATTCGCTAATCTCAGCGTAGAACCAGGCGCCTGGCGATCCGGTCGGAAGCATTCAACTCCGAGCTGTAAAGCGGCCAAGTCGATAAAAGGCATGCTGGCGGAATCGCCCAGCCGGAGCCTGCGGAACCGCTCTACTATTATCGACTCGCGCCCGCCGAGACATCGAATAGTTCAAGCCTGGGGCAGCGTGGGAGAGTGGTGGTCTTTGTCACTGCCTCTCACGTCCGGCTTCAGCTTGACCTGTCTTGCGAGCTTCTTCTCTGCCGCTATTGCCGCGCGAGTTCGATTAGAGGTTCAAGATGGAAGCAGCACACTTTTAGTTTGGAGTATTAACCAGCGTAGCGGTTGGCTGGCGGAAATGACATTCTGCTCGCTTGCGGATGGGTTAGTAGCTCCCTGAAACTGGGGAATGAGAGCAGTTGCTGTCAGAATGTTTTATTCGTCTTTATGAACTTTTATCAACCAACCCTGATTGGGAGAGTCATATAAGGGTGGTGGTAACGCGAGGGCGAAACGTGCTCGACCTGATGTCGAGTTCCTGGTGTCCATTTGATGGTACCCGGAACTTTAGACGGCGAGAGGCAGAAGCGCTTTTGGAGAGCGGCGGAAGCCGCTTCCAGTAGCGAGAAAGTTTAAGGCGTCGAAGAAATGGAGTCAGCAAAGAAAACCTTACCTGATTGGTCCACGAGACTCATCTCTGAGTTGTGCATCAACACTCTATTTAGCCTCGGCGATCAGGAAGCTGTGCTGGCAGAGCCTAGGGCGCTGATCCTCGACCCTCTGGCCGGACACTTGCGGCCATATTGCCGGTGTCAAACTGAGCGCAGTTACAGAATGGAATCGGGGTAGTCGTTTCAGAACGCACGGTTCTCCGTTTTTCTGCGACAGAAAGCTCGCAGGAGAAATTATTCCAAAACTGGGGATGATCGATCGACCCGTTCAACCAGGCGGTCAACTCAAGAAGGGAATTTTCGCCCGACGTACCGATCTGATAACCAAATACGCGAGATCACGGGGAGCTGATTTTGTTATTAGCCGATTTTACAGCTTCCGCGCGTCCTGTTCGCCGAATGTTCAGGAAAGCATTGTCGGGCGCGTGCAAACCTACACTCAACGGGATTTCATGTCCCCGCGCTTCGCAGTCGCTCCCGGTGCAAAACTACGGTCTACTCAACTCCGTACACATACTCAAAGCTCAGTACGGAAGCCCTCCAGTTGGGGTTTTGGTGTTCTTACGAGTTCGTCTTTTTGGAAAAGGGCAATAAAATGCAGCACCACAGTCACGCTCAATGGGATGATAGTCACGAACCCGCGGCCAAGCCGCGTCCCGCCGAAGATCCGAAACAGAAAAATACGGGAGCACCGGCACCGGAAGTACACACGTATCACGAAGGGCATGACAAACACGCCGGTCACAGTATTGCCATGTTCAGCCGCAAGTTTTGGCTATCTTTTCTTCTAACGATTCCCACGCTCGTATGGGGACACATGCTGCAGCGGGCGTTCGGATATACCGCTCCGCACTTTCCTGGCGTCAAGTGGATTTCACCCGTCTTCGGAACAGCCGTTTTTCTGTACGGTGGTTTCGTATTCGTCCAAGGGGCAATACGCGAACTTCGTGACCGCCTGCCCGGGATGATGACCCTCATAGCCCTGGCCATCTCTGTTGCATTTCTCTTCAGCGCTGCGGTGGCACTCGGATATCCAGGCATGCCGCTATGGGAGGAGTTGTCCACACTCGTTACGATCATGCTTCTCGGCCACTGGATCGAGATGCGCTCGATTGCGCAGGCGCAGGGCGCACTGAAGGAATTGGCGAAACTCCTGCCTGACACCGCTTTGCGTGTAGTCGGGGAACGGACAGAGGAGGTGCCCGTTTCCAATTTGCGAGCGGCAGACATCGTTCTTGTCCGTCCCGGTGCAAACATTCCAGCCGACGGTGTCGTGAGTCAGGGCGAGAGCACCGTTAATGAATCAATGATCACCGGCGAGTCGCGGCCCGTCCACAAGGGAGTCGGAAACAAAGTGATAGCGGGTGCGGTCAATGGCTCAGGCTCGTTAAGGATCGAAGTCACCGAAACAGGCGAACGCACTGCGCTTGCCGGGATCATGAGATTGGTCGCGCAAGCTCAGTCATCGCGGTCCCGAGCACAGACTTTGGCAGATCGCGCCGCGTTTGTCCTCACACTCGTGGCACTTGGAGCGGGGGCGCTGACTCTGATTGTCTGGCTTGCTCTTCGTGCTAGTCCCGCATTTGCGATCGAGCGATTGGTCACTGTCCTTGTCATTGCCTGTCCTCATGCGCTCGGACTTGCAATCCCGCTGGTAATTGCAATTTCCACGACGCTTGCCGCCAATAGTGGGCTCCTGGTGCGTGATCGTCGTGGTCTTGAGGATGCACGGAGTGTCAACGCTGTCGTGTTCGACAAGACTGGAACGCTTACACGAGGCGAATTCGGCGTGGTGAACATTGTGCCGGCGGCCAATCTTGGTTCCGAAGAGGCACTACGGCTTGCTGCAGCTGTTGAGCACGATTCGGAGCACACGATTGGAAAGGGTATTGTGAGAAGCGCTGAAGAACGCAAGCTGGCGATTCCACGGGCCCAAACGTTTGAAGCCATTCCCGGAAAGGGAGTGAAGGCGCGCGTGGATGGTCGCGAACTGTACGCGGGTGGTCCGGCACTACTGCAGAGCTTGGGAATAGCTGTTCCTGAATCTTTCCGTCGCGCAGAGGCCGAAGCAGGCAGTCGTGGACAGTCTGCAATTTACCTGACTGAGCAAGATGCGGTACTGGCAGTCTTTGCGGTCGCTGATGTGGTCCGACCGGAATCGCACGATGCCATAAGGCTCCTGCACGACCGCGGTGTTCAAGTTGTGATGATGACGGGCGACGCACATGCGGTAGCTGATTCCGTCGCCAAAGAACTTGGAATTGACGTGGTCTTCTCGCAAGTCCTGCCAGAACAGAAGTCAGCCAAAATCGAGGAGTTGAAGCGCGCGGGCAAGCGCGTCGCTATGGTCGGTGATGGCGTGAATGATGCGCCGGCACTGGTCAGTGCGGACGTGGGGATTGCGATCGGAGCTGGTACGGATGTCGCGGTCGAGGCGGGAGATATAGTGCTCGTTCGCAGCGATCCTCGCGATGTACCACGAATAATCGATTTATCAAAGGTCAGCTACCGCAAGATGATTCAGAATCTTGCATGGGCAACGGGCTACAACGTCGTGGCGATTCCACTCGCTGCCGGCGTCCTGGCTCGATGGGGCATCGTGCTCTCGCCTGCAATCGGTGCTGTGCTGATGTCGGTAAGCACAATTATTGTGGCAATTAACGCGCAATTGCTCCGGCATGTGCGGATCTATAAGTGACAACGTTCTACTAAGCGGCGACGAGAATCGATGTGACATGATCAAGAGAGTGGCCAGTGAGGATGTCTGGCACGGCCTTGATGCTGATCGGCAGCTTGGGCTTTTGAATTCACTCTGGCTCGGGTGGGCGGCTATTTGCCGATCATCGCTTTCTTCTCAGGCGCAATCCCCCTCATCGTTGCAATTGTGAACAGCCTTATCAGAGTCCTCAGTCGTCAACGAAAATCTCGCCGTCGGCCGCTGTTGTCTTCATGATACGAGACAACATCCACGATTCATCCGTTCGCCACAACCGTACCTCTTCGCCGACTTATGTACGCTGCAGTTCTGCCTGAGTCTTCAAGAAACGTAGAACATGACTGCGGGAAAAGATCCCATGAACGTGACCGTCGGAGATAACCGGCAGCTGGTTGATATCTCCACTCCTCATCAACTCAAGCGCTTGGATTACCGGACTATCCGGGGCGACAGTGCTCAGCTCGGCGAGCGGTCGCATAACACTTTGCACGCTGGTCTGAGCCCACCTGTCGCGGTCGACCTTCTTCATCTCATGCGGCGTGATCAGTCCAGTAACCCGACCATTTTGGACCACGACGAAGCAGCGGCGTCCGGTTCGCAACACGTACTCGTTGACGAAATCTTGCAAACTTAGGTGACCGTCCACCGTGGCGTAGTCGCGGTCCATAACGTCAGCGACACGACGGCCTTGTAGTCCGGCAATCAGTTCTCCTTGAACGTAGCTGGCACGGGCGGCATCCAGCAGGAACCAACCAATAAAGACCAGCCATAGCGCTCCAAAATTTGCTCCCAGGAAGAATTCGTACAAACCCCACAGGATAAAAAGGGAGGCGACCGCCTTGCCGACCTGGACCGCCAGGCGCGTAGCACGATCGGCACTGCGAGTGATCCACCAGATTACAGCTCGCAACACTCGACCTCCGTCTAACGGGTACCCGGGAATCATATTGAAGGCAGCCAGCATGATGTTGATATATCCGAGCCAAAGCAGCACAGATATGACGGGAGTAGCGGGTTGGGTGCCAGGTAACCAACCGGTCAGGCGAACGGTCCCGAGCGTAATCAGGCCAATGACGAAACTCGTGGCAGGACCAGCGATGGCAATCCAGAATTCAGACTTGGCATCAGCGGCTTCCGACTCGAACTGGGATACGCCGCCGAGAGCGAATAGGGTAATCTCACGGACACGCAGTCCGCGTGCTTTCGCCACGAGCGAATGTGCCAACTCATGAAGCAGAAGTGCTGCGAAGAACAGCACGCCAGTGACGATCGCCGCCGTCCACACCGCCGCCGTGCCCCATTGTGGCGCGACAGCGCGGAAATGCTGGGCAAGAGAAATCGCAATCAGGAGTGCGATGAAGAACCAGCTGTAGTGAAGTCCGATCGCGATGCCGGCGATTCGACCAAACTTGATTTGTGCTTTCACGATGCTGAATCCTCAACGCGACCGTAAACTTCGCCACACTGTTGACAAAAGATTGTCGAATTGTGCACGGCCATCTGTCGGAGAAATGCCGTGATCGTTCGGCCACAGTTCTTGCATAACACATCGTTCGATGCTGATGGCCTGTCGCTTTCCGGGTCAAACGCGAGAAAAGGCCCTCCCAATTTAACCTTCCAGCGTGATGTTATTGTATTCATTAGTAGCCGACGTCTCGCTGGCGGTTGCCACACGAAGAGATGTATCTGTCGCACTCTGGCCAGAGATGGCTGTGCGCGTTTTTGTTGCTCGAGTCTTTGGAGCACGCTAGCTTGGGATCTATATTCCATACCCTCTTTTCCATTTGGAGATCCGTAGAGGCGGATTGACGCTGTTGGCTTTCCGAAGGCCAGCCGCTGCCTCCAAAAAACGCTTGCCTGTGGGCGGCCAGTGTTCCCAAGACGGTGAGTACCAGGCACACTCGCGATGCATATCCCTCCAACCAAGTGGCGCACTGAGTCAGGATTGTGTTGCAGATTCGTATAGATGAGGCAATCGAGTGCCTGAAAGTATCGCTAGAACTTTAAACCGTCTCCCGATTTGCACAGAGCTGATCGCGAGAATAAAATCTTCGGGTCAACTTTTCCCGACTAAATGCTCGCATCCCGCATCGAAGAACCCGACTGCATTGATCTCAGAAGGATGCCTATCTATTTTTCAATACTGTACAGATCGACCAGCAGTGACTCCTTGCAGAAACTATTCAGAGTGGCAGCTTGTTGAGGAGCGGCTCCCGCTGACTCGCGAGCACGAAATCGAATCATTTGCTGTCAGCAACGGCTATACGGGGCCCCGGCCTTCTCTAGAGGAGGGAATGAACTTTCAGCTCCGGCGACGTTTGTCACTGGAATTTTACGACTCCCGAGCGGTTCCAGAACTGTTTAAGTTTCCCGAATTCCCGGGGAAGCCCGATTCGGACATTGTTTCTCTATTGCTTGGAAACACAGAACGGTGCAATACAGCCACGCGGTGCTGCGATCGTGGATGCAATTTCAGGCATTGAAGTATTAGACCGATATACAAGTTAACTGGTTTGAGAATACAACAATGTCGGTTTACGAAAATTCCGCAAACCAGCTTTGGGCGAGAATATGTCAGCATGCCAGCTGGGGAGCAGCGGTCATGAACGCGAACAACAATAGACTTGTGATGACCAATTCCGCGTTCGCGAGGATGCACAAGTGCAGTGAAACGGAGCTCCTGGGAAAGGCTTTCTCCATGATGCTAGCTCCTGAGGCCCGGGCTAGCTTTGCTCTCTATGCAAGGCTTGCCGATCAGCGGAGCGGCTACACCTACGAATCAGTTCATGTGCGGAAAAATGGTGAGCGGTTTACCGTCCTCACCGATCTCACTAGCCTCAACGACTTGAAAGGCAGAACACTTTACCGAGGCGCTATCGTTCTGGACATCAGTAAACGAAAGAGAACGGAACAACGCCGGCAGCATAGGCTAGCAGAACTGAAGGGCCGGCTACAGGAACGAACAGTTAGCTTGCGGCACATGTCCGGACACCTCTTGAGAGCGCAAGATGACGAGGATCGACGAATAGCGCGTGAACTCCACGACAGCATAGGCCAATATCTGACGGCACTGAAAATTGACCTCTTCAGACTAGCAGGGTCCAAATCTGACTCGACGTACTCGGGAGCGGCGCATCACAACTACCTGTCCAAGTGTTTACGGCTGGTGGATATTTGTCTAAACGAAACACGTACTCTCTCACATTTGTTACATCCGCCATTATTGGAAGAAGCGGGCCTGACATCCGCCATGCGCTCGTACATTGATGGGTTTACGAAACGCAGTGGCGTACAGGTGAAATGCATTCTACCGCAAGGGAGAATACGTTTGCCTCATGGGGTGGAATTGGCGCTCTTCCGCACCCTGCAGGAGGCCTTAACGAATGTTTACAGGCACTCTGGCAGCAGGACTGTGGCCATTCGCCTCGCGAGCGGGCGCGACAGGGTTGTTCTTCGAATTTGCGATCGAGGTCGCGGCATGGATCCCGCGATCGTTCGCGAGTTTCAAGAACGAGGGACTGGAGTCGGGATTGGTTTGACCGGAATTCGCGAGAGAATGACGGAGTTAGGAGGCGACTTGAACATTCGCTCTAGCGAAGACGGAACGACACTGAATGCGACTATACCTCTTCCAAGCAAGAGTCACGCAGTTGACCGGCCTGCGCCGACGAGAGCTGCCGCAGCGTGATGCGAGTACCAATTCGTTCAGACGCGTCACTGTGTTCCATGTATTGCGACCGACATTACATCGCTCCCAGCACTGTGTTCGCGACGGCATCGATCCTGCACGGCGAACGGCACAGCGAAAAGTCGCGGGGGCGATGGTGATCGCGTCGAGAGACTTCAATGATCCGGATGTTCTGGTTATGGTTATCGCTCTCCTCCTCGCCGTGCCTATTCCGGCGTGGCAGCCAGCGATAAAGCTTCCTGCGAATAAGCCTGCGATCACGCTGCTGTGCTGCGACGAGGACGTTCTTCCGAGCTCCAGGCAAGACGACCCCGCGACCCGCTATCACCGAGCGCAACTGGTCCTGCTGCATGTGATCCCGGGAACGGTCGCTCATTCCATTGCCGAACGGAATCACCAACGGAGGCTTGTCTAGAATCGCTTAAAGCAGTTGGTTTCGAAGCAAGCACGGTTGCAAATACAAGCCTGAATTCGAAGTCGAGTTTGGCGACCCGGCCGAAGAATTCGCAAGACGCCGAATGGCAGGTGGATCTCATTGTCGCTGGAGTTCGCCGTGCTAAACCAGCAGCCGCACATATGGAGGAAGGAACGGCTACCAACTTGTCCGCCAAGCGCCGTGCGCGGTGCTCACGGTTTGTCGCCGCTCCTTGCTGGCTGATGTTGGTCCGGCCCAGGCTTCAAACACCCAGCATCCAAACACCACGAGATCATCCGACAGCATGACGTTCAAATAGGCAGCCAGTCTGTCTGATGAGAAAAGAGATTTTGAGGGGACGGCCCCCAGGTTCCAGCTGGATAGGGATATGGCTTCAGCTGTTTCTGCAACAAGTCGTCATACAGACGCCAGGAAGCTTCCACCCAATCGCCACGAACAAACAAGGTCGGATCTCCCCGCAGCACGTCTAACAATAGGGTCTGATAGGCATCCGGAAGTGGAGCGAACACCTCTGAATAACGAAACCGCAAACTCTGGGTTTGGAACTGGATCGGTTGTCCGGGCATCTTGACTTCAAAATGGAGATCGAAGCCCTCGTCGGGCTGGATCGTGATGATCAACACATTGCAGTGCAGGTCGCAGCGGTCGAAGGGTTTGAATATCGACACCGGTGCACAGCGGAAGGTTACTACGACCTTCGTCGTGCGACGCGGTAGGCGTTTACCGGTGCGCAAGTAAAAGGGAACCCCTTGCCACCGCCAGTTGGCAATGGCGAGTTTCAAGCCAACATAGGTCTCCACCTGCGAGTCTGTGGCAACCCCAGGTTCGTGCAGGTACCCCGGAACCTTGTGGCCGTTGACATTTCCCTCCGTATACTGACCGAAAACCGCGGCGCTTGGCGAAATCGGTGCGATGGAGTGGAGAACCTTCACTTTTTCATCGCGGATAGCTTCCGGATGAAAGGAGCTCGGTGCCTCCATCGCCATGAGCGTCACAATCTGGGTCAGGTGGTTCTGCACCATGTCACGAAGAGCGCCGGTTTGTTCATAATAGCCAGCTCGCTGTTCTATCCCGAGATCCTCAGCGACGGTGATCTGGACTGATTCCACGCGATCCCGATTCCACATGGTCTCAAATATCGGATTGGCAAACCGGAAAACCAGAATATTCTGTACCGTCTCTTTCCCCAGGTAGTGGTCGATCCTGTAGGTCTGGGCTTCGTCGAAGTACTGGCGGGCAATTGCATTGAGTTGCCGCGCGGACATTAAGTCTCGCCCAAATGGTTTTTCTACCACGAGGCGGGTCCAGCCACGGCTGCGATTACCTGCGGCGCCGCCCAGCCCTTGGATGGCTGAGGGAAACACTTCGGGAGGTAACGCCAAGTAAAACACACGATTGCCAGGTAACTCGTGGCGCCTCTCCAGGTCGCGAATTATCTCTCCCAATGCCTGGAATTGCTCGGTCTCCCACGTGCGCAAGGGATAGTAGTGCACGTGCTGCTCGCACCAGCGGCCGAGAGATTCATCGGTATCAAGTTTTGAAGTTGCCAAAGCTGTACGTGCCATGGAACGAAAGCCTCGATCATCCATGTTCGACCGGGAGACGCCAAGGATTTTCACCCGATCCCCCAACTTCTGTTGTCGGGTGATTTGATACAAGGCCGGAAGCAGCTTGCGACGCATTAAGTCGCCGGTGGCTCCGAACACAACGAAGAGACAAGGGTCCATATCGAACTCGACCATGGCTATCCTCCTGCAGGCACACGGCAGTTGAGAGAAGAACCAGCTAGGCACATGCGCTGGTTTTATACCTGTAAACGGTTATTGACTCGACCCACGAACTCACTGCCGGTATGCCGTCGCAATCCTCAGCACACCGTTACAGGGCACTCTGAGAAGAGGTCCAGCGGCATCGCATCAAGCACGCCAACTATGCTTTCGCCACTTATGGCGAAACGTCGAAGTCGCTAAGCGACTCTAGGTGCCACTCACACCCCCACGTTCCAAAGCGGTATTTTACTCCTGCCCACGACCCGGGTTCAGCTCTCGAATTCGGAACTATCCTCGTCCAAGACGGTGCCACTATCCGACGATGATCAGATTGTCCTCGACCTCCCCCACTCCCGGTGCGCACCAAGCCGCTCTTTCAGCCTCACTGCGCTCCGCCCAGGAGCGAACGCTTCCTCGCAGAACGACCTTGTCTCCGCTGACTTCGACCTTAATGCGCTCAGCATCCAGTTCTGCGGCTCGCCTCAGGGCGTTTTCGATCGCCGTCCTCACTTCGGAGGACTCGACCGAAGGCTTTTGGGGTTTGATGAGGTTGTTCACGCCCGTCACACCCCTCAAGTTGCGTACGGCGTTCTCGGCGGCCGTTTGTTGGTACTTGAAGTCCACCTTACCGATGAGGGTGATCCAGCCCTTCTCAACCTTAACCTCAATAAGATCACGAGGGACGCGGATATCCCACCTCAAGACTTCGAGTGCGGCCCTAGCAATGTCTTCATCATTCCGAACATCTGTGGAAGGCAGCTCGACTTTTATCTCATCCGCTACGGCTCGAACGCCTATGACCCGTTCGGCCGAGCGGGCAGCCACGTACTTGTCCGCATAACTCTTTACATTGCCCGTAAGGTTAACGGCGCCATCGTTGGCGGTAACCCCAATCTTTGATGCATCGACGCTCGGCTCGTACTTTAGTTCTTCCAGAACGTCCTGTTGAAGTTGCTCATTGGTTTTTTTCATAACTCCACTCCTTTGTTGGCTGGTCAATGCGAGCCTGGTAAAGCTGGCGTCTCAGCGGAGTTCAGACCCGCATCCTGGTTAGCGCTCGGTCAGTTCCACACGGTCGGTTATCACAACTGAGATGAGATGACGTTCTAATCTACTGCGAAAAAACCAGACGCAACCTACGTCCTTCAGCACTCGTCAATAACAAAGAGCATTTGTCCATGTCATCATGGTCCCGACTCCTGCTGTCGCGGGCATTCGCCAGCGTCCGCAATAAAAGAACCCGACCGGTGACGCCAGTCCACTGGTCAGGCTGCTTCGACCGATGCGAAACATGTGTCGTAATCAATGCGTTGAAGCTATCGCTCGTTTCTTGAGAATTCGTGAATTGAATCTCGGATGACGTTCTCATCGGATAAGTTAGCCGGTCGATCAACTTGCACCAATAGTCGCGAGCTGCGCGTCCAGGGCTAAGCCATTGCTCCCGCCGCCGATGAACTCTTCGGGCTTTAGGATCCAAATACCTGTTACGAAAAGGAGAAGGATCTAACGCAGCTCTTCAACTCCATCGTGCACCTCGATGATCGTGCAGTTCGCCGCAATCGCATCCTTTGCCGAAGTTCACCATTGACCGTATCCCAGCCCGGTAGGCGCGTGCGATTGCGTTCTCGTCTCGTTACGGGGCAGGTCGATCATGCACAGGTCTAAGTCTGTTTAAAATCGTGGGACTTCCTTATGGATCCTTAAAGAATGCATTGTATTTAGGCGACTCTAGCGAGAGCTGCGAAAACCCCGATCACTTTGCCGGCCGTAATGTGTGTGAAATCATTGATGACCCAATTGGCCCCATTCTGTGCGAGTGCACCGGTTCTGTTCCGATCCACTCCTAGCACCAGCGCGAACCCACCGCGTCTGCCAGCCTTGACTCCCGCAATCGCATCCTCCGCGATCCCGGCTTGGTGCGGGTCGGGATCGGATACCAGCTGAGCTAGGCATTGCAAAAAAATGTCAGGTTCCGGTTTTCCACGCAGCTGAAGACGGTCACTTACAATTCCATCCACGACCGAATCAAATAAGCTACGGATGCCAGCTTGGTCCAGAACGGGGATGGCATTTCTGCTGGAAGAAGCGAGGCCGACACGCACGCCCTGATCCCGCAGTTCGCGAACCAATCTCACTGCGTCCTGATCGACCTCTACGCCGACTTTCCGAACTTTCTCCCTGAATAGATCGTCTTTGCGGTTGCCGAGACCGCAGATCGTCTCTTGGGTCGGATCATCCGAAGGATTTCCGTATGGAATACGGATCCCCCGCGAAGCGAGGAAACTTGCCACGCCGTCGTAGCGCGGCTTGCCATCGACGTACGACCGATAATCTCCTACGGCATCGAACTCCTGGAATGGTTCGCTCAAGCGCAAGGACCTCGCTTTCAAATATTGATCGAATAGCTCTTTCCATGCAGCCGCGTGAACTCTCGCTGTAAACGTAATCACGCCATCCAAGTCGAAAATCATTGCTTGCGGAGCACCGCCCATTGTGAAACTCCCTGAGAAGAAGAGCCTGGTCTCATTCTCCAGGCGAGTACACCAGCAATACTGGGCACCCACAGTTCCGAATCGCCACTCGAGTGGCACACGTTTTGCGATCGCGATGGCCATGCCATGCCATGATGACTAGATCGCTCTTACGTTCGCGAGCAACTTGCGCTACTTCGGACCCTGGTTGACCCGCAGTGACCACAAGCTGGAATCGAACGCGTGAGGTTGGAGCCCCGGTCGCAAGAATACGATTCGCGAATTCCTCTGTCCAAGTTGGCCACTCGTGTTGAACTTGGTCCAGGTATTGCGGCGCAGTAAAGCTGCCAGGTTTGCTAGGGCGCTTCTTCCCACGGGCAGCGACATGCAACGCAACCACTTCTGCGCCTGCACGCTGGGCCAGGTCAGCTGCGGGGCCGGTTGCCGATTGGCAGGCAGGAGTGCCGTCATGCGCCAGCAGAATGCGATGCAGATTCCACGGCTCTTCGCCGCGCTCAGGCGCCACCATAACAATGCGCTCGGGTTTCGATTGATAAATGGATTCTGCAAAGGAAGCAAAAGAATCTATGTTCGTCTGGCGCCCCGTATGGGTTGAGGTGACGATCAGGGCTTGCGGAAGCTTTCTCGTCAAGTGAATAACTGCTTGGACGGGATCGCCCTGGATTTGCTCGAACACAGCGCTTCGCATTTCTTCACCCTGCAATCCCAGAAAGCCAGGGGCATCCTTGAGGTCAAGCGTTCGCTCACCGACATAGGTCACATGCAGAGTGGCGTCATAGAGTTCGGAAAGCCCGCGGGCGACCGAAATCGCAGGTCTCGATAGTACGTTCCCGTCCAGTGGCAACACAACGTTCTCGACTGGCTTCGCGCTGGGCTGCACGGGCTTAAGTGCGTCATTCCATTCGGGTAAAGCTGCTGTCATATGCACTCTCATCCACAGTCTGAGAAATCAGAAACACGCCACGGTTTCCAGCCCAGTTCCGTGCGTTCTGCGACGTATTGCTTCTCGGGTTCTGCATCTATTTCGGGCCCTCCGGCCAAGCCCAGTTTGAGCAGATTAGTTCCTCGTACTGAGACATGGATAGTGCTTAGGTCAATCGACACGCGCAGCGTGCATCCGTGCCACTTGAACGGAAATGTCAACCGGTGCCATCGCGGTAGCAGGTTGGGAGCAAAGCTTAGTCCATTGCTTCGCGTTTTCACCCCAGCAACCCCGAACACTACAGCCTGCCACAACCCGCCGAGTGCAGCCGCATGTACACCACCGGCGGCGTTGCCCATGTTGTTGCCCAGATCGATCTCGGCTGCCTGATTCAGGTACCGCTGCGCGAGTCGATGGTCACCAAGTCGCGCCGCTATTAGCGCATATATGGACGGGCTGAGGGAACTGCCATGGCCTGTTCGCGGTTCGTAGTAGCGATAGTTTGCAGCGTGCACATCCGAGCCGAATTCATCCCATAACAGGTACATGGCTAGGGCCACGTCAGCCTGTTTCACGATATTGGTCTGCTGAACGCGCTCGTGGCCGAGGATCAGGTCCATCGCTGCTGACCGTGGCTCGACGCTCTTCAGATCGAACTCTTCTTTGTTGAAGTACCCACTGAACTGCTCAAACAGAAGCGTCTCAGGACAAAAGCCGGTGAACATGCGATCAGCCAACTGCTCCCAGCTTTTAAGCTCGTTGTCGGTGATCTGCAGACGCGCAGCGAGTTCCCGCCAACGTTCTGGCCAACGTTGTTGCAGCAGACAAGCAGTCCGCGCTGCGGTCCGCAAATTCCATGCTGCCATTAGATTGGTGTAAGCGTTATCGTCCACATCCGGGTGATATTCGTCTGGACCAATTACATGACGAATGTGATACGTGCCCGCCTCCATTGTGCCCCGACTGGCCCAGAAGCGAGCGCTTTCCTGCATGATCTCAGCGCCGTAATCGAGCAAAAACTCATCGTCGCCCACGGCTTGCCAGTACTGCCAAACCGCGAACGCGATGTCGGCGGTTATGTGAACCTCCAGTTGACCGTTCAGGATATTCAGTACTTCACCGTTGGGGGCGATGACGGTACGTGGAGTAACTTCTTCGCCAGTATCGGCGGACTCCCATGGAAACATGGCACCGCGAAATCCGAACGCACGCGCTTTGTCCCGTGCAGCATTCAACGTGTGATATCGATATTCGAGAAGCGTGCGGGCCGATGGTGGATGAGTGAAAATATAGAAGGGCAACATGTAAATTTCCGTGTCCCAAAACACATGGCCTTTGTATGCGGCTCCCGTGAGTGCACGGGCGCCGATGGACACACGGCCGTCATCTGGATTGGCTGCAGCGATGAGGTGATAGCCAGCAAAGCGCAGTGCTTTCTGGATCGCGTCGTCGCCTTCTACTTCGATGTCTGTGTCACGCGAGCGGGACTCCCATTCTGCGACGTGCGCTGTAACAGCTTCGGGCACGCCCCGACGGATCACACCTTTGAGGTGTCTCATTACGCGCTCAAAAGGACGAATGCTACTGCGAGACGTATAAATCGAAATCAGCCGATCGAGCTGACAATCCATGCCAACTGCTACGCGGACCTCGCAACGCTCGTTGAGGTGCCGTTCATTGACGTCCAGCGCGCGTCTGCCGTTAACGCTCGCGGAATTCAGGACCTGACTGCTTAGGCTCATGGCCACAACCGTGTCGCGACCACTCGGGCGCATAGCCAGGGGAACGACATTCGGCCGTGCGCAATTGCTCTCCGCCTTCCAGTCAGGTGAAAGCAGTGGCACAGCACAAGAGGCAAGCTCAATGTCGCTCTCGAATGTAACCAGCGAGCTATGGTTCTCTGCTGTTAGCCTTACGGAACTGACCGCCAGAGGACGGTCGACCAGCGAAGCCAGCCGAAATGCCACAATCCGGGTAATTCGCCCCTCAGGATCACGCTGGCGCCACTCACGCCAGAATATTCCTCGGTGCAAATCAAGTATCCTCCGGTGCTCCATCAGTTCCCCATGTTGCATGCTGAGTGGCTGGTCATCAATCCAAATTCTAAGGCTGGTCCAGTCAGGCAACGTCATCAACTCAGGGACAGAGCCAGGCCTATCGAGCTGTTCAAAGACTCCGGCGACGAAAGTTGCCGGTGCGGAGAGCGCGCAACCTTCCGCCAATGAACCTCGGGTGCCAACGTAGCCATTAGCAATAGAAAACAGCGACTCGATTTCGTGCTCGCGATCAAGTGTGAAGCCTTCTTCGACCAGCAACCATTTCGGGTCTGAGGTACGAGACTGACCCAGCAAAACATCGAAAGCAGGGTCATCGGGCAGGGGCGTCGTCAGTTGCTCAACCGATTTGATGACATCCACCTCATTTACTGAGTTCGTGATGGTGATCGATTCATTGAGAACTTCAGTCAGCTTCACTTGTCCCGCTTTGAAAAAGCCGAGTAGAAGGCAGGGGCTCTTAACGATGTATCTGCATTTGTTGTGATGTCGCAATTGCCTCAGTATTTGCCCGTCCACGAACCTTGCCTCCAGAGGACCTTCCTGAATAGCTGGCTTTGCCTGGGCCCGATCAATGAAACCAGGTTTTCTGGAATTTTCTGCCTTGTGGCAGACCGATTATTTGGATACATGCCTGCCAGCAGATGCCGATTTCGATAATTCTGCTACTTCAACTCAGATCCGGCACTCAACGCCAAGAGCACAAATCCACCCATCGGCGTATAAAACACCATGTCTTCCGCCAGCACATAGGAGCGGCTCAGAAGCGGACCGCCTGCGTTTGATTCACAATCCCGGTAATAACCTTTGCTGCTTGTAAGGGAAAACGGACGCCGACAGTATCAAGCAGAGGCACGCTATAGGCGCCAGTCGCCAAAAACCACACAGTCGAGCTTCGATGAGCTCGCCGTTCTGCAACTGAACGCCGCGACTCCGGTTGTCCGATGTGTCAGCAACGCTTGAGAGGCGACTCTAGATCAGCTTCCGCTGGATCGCGTTCATGACAGCTTCAAGGCGGTTGTGAGTTCGCAGCTTCTGATTGATGTGATGGAGATGATTCCGCAAGGTTTGGGGGCTGATGCCGAGAGTGTGTTCGACTTCTTCGCTTTCGTTGCCCTCGGCGAACATGCGCAGAAAGCTTTTCTCCTGTTCTGACAATGGCGCAACAGGCTCTGCATGCACTGAACCATCACCGAAGGAACTGAGCTGTTTAGACAACTCAAGCACCTTGTGCGTCAGCTTCTCACCCTTCTTCCGTTCGGTGATGTCGTGGGCAAGGTGAATCAAAAGACGCCGGCCGGTGCGCTTGTTATCGAAGACGATCGTTGGCATGTTGATCCACAGGCGTTTTTCGGAACGTGTCTTCACGCATATCAAAATTCGGGATGAGCGCCGAAGAAGGTTCGTCCATGAACAGTACTTCCGGCTCAACAACCAGAGGGCGTGCGAAACCCACACGTTGCTTCATACCGCCAGACAGCTCTTTCGGGTACGCACTCTCGAACCCATCCAGGCCTACTGTTATCGAGCACATGCAAAGCTCGTTGGTGCCGTTCAGTTGTGGCCATTGCTAGCGCTTCCAGTGCCGCTTCGACATTCTCCAAGACCGTTAACCAGGCAAAAAGCGCAAAGCTCTGGAATACGATGGCGACGTTTGGGAATTCGACCGTCCAGCGGTTTCCCGTGCCACAGGACCTCGCCCGCGGAAGGTCGCGCGAGGCCAGAAAGGATTCGAAGCAAGGTGGATTTGCCCGAACCCGACGGCCCCAGCAGTGCAACAACCGTTTCTGGATAAATGGCAAGATCGGTGGCCGCAATGACCTCAATCTTGCCACCCTCGGGTTGAATAAAGCACTTCTCGACTCCCCGAGCTTCAATAATCGCCTCTGCCAAACTGTTCCCTCGTTACGTGATTCCGCCGCCTGGACGGATTCTAGCCGACCAGCACACCTTTCCGGGTTTTACCAGAATGGGCTGCGGAAAAGCGAGGAGCAAAGGACCATTTCTACGGACTCAGCAGTAGTGTTCATCCAGCGGAAGGCGACCGCACTTCGGGCGGCGAGCGTGCTGAAAGATGAGGCCATTGAGAACAAGAATCGTTAGAGCCAGCACGATTAACGCAATGAACACCCATTCGGCCATTATTGACTCTTTGGAGTGTGCGGTCTCGTTTCTGCGGTGGTGGCTGCGCTTCGTCTGAGTCAACCGGAGAAGAATTCTGCTCTGGCGCGGCAGCATTGCGCCGCGAGCGAATCTCTATCCAGACTAGTAGAGCAATGGAAATGGCGGTCAATCCGCCAACCAGAATGTGCGAAGCGTCCATGGTTTCTGACCTCCTTTCCATTTGTTCGACCGGGGATAGATTGCACCTCGTCCAGAGGGTCCCAATCAACCGTGGACAGCTTCTGGTTTCTAGGCGGCTGTGGCTGCGGCCTGCGGTTGATATTCCACCGCTAGGATGCGAAAGCGGCGCCTGCCCGAGGGGACCTGCCATTCAATGGTCGCACCAGCGCTGTAGCCAAGCAGGCCTGTCCCGATTGGCGCGAGCACCGAGATCCGGTTCTTCGCGATATCAGCTTCCCTGGGAAAAACGATCTGATACGTCGTTACCCGCCCACTGTTCAGGTCTTTCACCCTCACTCGCGAGTTCATTGTCACTACATCGCTCGGGACCTCGCCAGCTTTCATGATGGCTGCACGCTCCAGTTCCTGCTCAAGGTCGTCGAGGTGCTTTGCATCATGTTGACGGAACAGTCTGGACGATTCGACCAGCCGCCGGAGACGCACGTAGTCTGCTTCCGTTATCACGATGTTCTTGGCTTTCACGATTGTTCCTCCTTGTAAGGCTTCTCCTGAGTTCCTCAAAGGCGTGAAACTTTCACGTCTACTTCTCACTGCTCCTTGGGTGTGGTTGGTAGAACTCTATGCCGCGAGCCGCACCGGCTCGCGCCCGACCCTTGCGTCCCGGACTCGTTCCAACTCGCGTCCGAACAATCGGCCGATCCTGCCCGTCGCTCGGTCGATAGTGGCAAACAGATCAAACCCCCTTTCCTCCACCGCCACACGACCAAAGGGCAAGACTTCCCCGCTAATGCGGCACTGGCGCTCTGCCGGAGCGTCTGAGCCTAGGCGTACGGTAACCTGGCCTACACGCGCACCAAAGCGGCCAAGCCCAAATCGTAGCCGCCGCTCGACGTAGGAATTGAAGCCTCAGCAAGATCAACGTCGTTCATGTGCATTCTGCATTTACGTCCTCCTTTTTTCCCAATCCTGGTTCACTCTACCGGCAACTGATGATTAAGAAAATTAGATAAGCTGTAACAGTCTGTTAATATTTTATTAACTGGTAGAATTCGGAATGTGACCAAATGGAATGGTTAAATTACCATCACTTGCTCTATTTCTGGAGTGTTGTTCGAGCAGGGAGCATCCAGAAAGCAAGCGAACAGCTGCTCGTGTCGCCCCCTGCCATCAGCAGCCAGCTAAAGCTTCTCGAAGATCAACTTGGCGAGAAACTGCTCGCCCGATCGGGGCGTCGGCTAGCTCTAACCGAAATGGGGAGGACAGTTTTCAGCTATGCGGAGGATATTTTCGGGCTCGGCCGCGAACTGATGGACGTAGTGAAGAACCGCCCCGTCGGACGTCCCTTGCGATTGGATGTCGGCGTCGTCGATGTGATGCCAAAGGCTGTCGTTCAGACACTGCTCGAGCCTGCCCTGCACCTGCGGGAGTCGGTTCGAATCGTTTGTCGCGAGGCAACTGCCGATCAGTTGATTGCACGCCTGGCCACTCACGAACTCGATGTCGTGCTGTCCGATTCTCCAATGGACCCGTCGCTGAAGATCCGCGCTTACAGCCATCTTCTCGGAGAATGCGGAGTCAGTTTCGCTGTCGGACGGGGAACAGCCGCGCGCTACCGACGCAACTTCCCGCAATGTCTTAACGGCGCGCACATGCTACTGCCAACGGAGAACACCGCCTTCCGACGAAACCTCGATTTCTGGTTCGAATCTAATGGAATCCGACCGATCGTTTTGGGAGAGTTCGAGGATTACGCGCTATTACGAGCGTTCGGAGAAATGGGCGCTGGTGTGTTTCCTCTGCCGTCGGTCGTCGAACGCCAGCTTCGGAAACAAACAGGACTGAAGACGATCGGCGCAACCGATGATGTACGAACGCAGTTCTATGCCATTAGTGCCGAGCGAAAGCTGCAGCATCCCGCAGTCCTCGCCATTCGTAACTCTGCTAGGCAGGACCTGTTTAGTCCACGGTGAATGTTGGACTACAGATGAGCAAGTCACCTCAATTTAATGGCGGAGGTGGAAAGGAAGCCACGGGCATATAGCAATGGAACCGAAACAAGGCAGTTTCACGGGAATGTCAGCCAGCAGTTTGCGGGAGTCCTCTTACATTCCGCCGGCTGTGCCCGTTGAAGTGGCATCCTCCTCATTCTCGACAGCAATCACCGGTGCGTTGCTGAGTTTTCTTGCTGAGTAGGTCGGTGATATGAGGCTGATCCCAGTACGAATAGTGAATCTGAGCGAGTACTGCGAGGAGCACTGCTCACACAGCCAAAAAAAGACGGTAGCGTGCGATGGGTTCGTGTTGCAGATCGCGTTCGGGACATCGCTACAAGGGGTGCTTGGGTGCCTAATATCGAATCGGTATAACCGTCCACCCCTCAGATAGTGAAACGGCAGCCTACAATCCGGGTTCGCACAGTGAGAAATCATGGCTACTGCTCCGACGAGCGGCAAGGTAGCCGCTCAGTTCTATTTCGCCTGTGAGCTATGGCAGGTGCAATGGGACAAATGTACCGTCCGCATAGATGCGATCAGCCGTGCCAGACTGCGATCGATGATTTCAGAGCAAGGTAGCGGAACATCGAGCAATACGAACTCTTCCTCCGAAATCGACACGAGAGATGAGTCAGCAATGCATGAGAGGGGCTTTAGATCAGCTTCCGCTGGATCGCGTTCATGACAGCTTCAAGGCGGTTGTGAGTTCGCAGCTTCTGATTGATGTGATGGAGATGATTCCGCAGGGTTTGGGGGCTGATGCCGAGAGTGTTTTCGACTTCTTCACTTTCCTTGCCCTCTGCGAACATGCGCAGAACGTTTTTCTCCTGTTCTGACAATGGCGAAATAGGCTCTGCATGCACTGAACCCTCACCGAAGGAACTGAGCTGCTTAGACAACTCAAGCACCTTATGCGTCAGCTTCTCGCCCTTCTTTCTTTCGGTGATGTCGTGGGCAAGGTGAATCAAAAGACGCCGGCCGATGCGCTTGTTATCGAAGACGATCGTTGACATGTTGATCCACAAGCGTTTTCCGGAACGTGTCTTCACGCTCATATCAAAATTGGGGATGTCAGTGTTGCCACCAGCGCATTCGACCACGCTGCAGTGCTGGTGACACACGCGTGTGCCCAGCGGCCCCATGCCTTCCAGCACCTCGTAGCAAGTCTTATGCACGGCCGCTGCGCGGACATGGCCAAAGAGTTTCTCGGCGGCCTTGTTCCACGAGAGGATTTCACCTTCTTCCGTCACCGAGAAAGCTGCATCCGTGGTTCCTTCCAGCAGGGCAAATAGCTCACTTTCCAGCATTTTTTCGCCTCCGGGACAAGCGCCTATGCGTGTGGTACGAGTGCTCCATTGAGACTTGTCTCCTCCCGATACAAGTATAAGTCAGCCGGCGCAGAGCGCTTGAATGGGAATGTGCGTTGGCAGGAAAGAGAAGCGATATGGCTCGAAGAACTCATTACTTAATGCACGGCATCATTCCGTTCGTTTGCAGTTTGATGTTCGCGTTCGTAATAACGGCCAGTTCGGCGCTGTGGGCGCAGGCGACTACCTCTAGCGCGAAAAGTCTGGCGCAGGCCGTGGACATTGTTCGTGATCCGTCGGATGTTCCGGCGCCAATTGGGAACCGTGCCCCGACTACGGTTCACGTCTCGCTCACAACCGAAGAGATTGTGGGCCAACTGGATCCGGCCAGCGGCACAACCTACCGGTACTGGACGTTTAACGGCAAGGTTCCAGCGCCGATGATCCGGGTGAAGCAGGGCGACATGGTGGAGGTCACTCTCCGCAACGACGCCCACAGCCGCATGGTCCACTCGGTGGACTTCCATGCTGCCTTAGGTCCAGGCGGGGGCGCAGCATTTTCGCAGGTGGTTCCGGGACAGTCGAAAACCTTCACGTTTCAGGCAACCACGCCCGGACTGTTTATGTATCACTGTGGCACGCCCATGGTTGCCGAGCACATTGCCAATGGAATGTACGGACTCATTCTGGTCGAACCTTCTGGCGGACTGCCTCACGTCGACCACGAGTATTACCTCATGCAGGGCGAGCTCTACGCGACGGCAGCAAAAGGCAAAGCGGGGTTGCAACAGTTCAGCAACGCCAAGCTCATAGGAGGAGATCCTGAGTACTTCGTGTTCAACGGCGCTGTGGATGCGCTGAGCAAACGCTACCCATTGAGCGCCAACGTGGGTGAAACTGTAAGGCTGTTCTTTGGAGATGCCGGACCAAATGAGACATCCTCACTGCATGTGGTTGGGGAAATCTTTACTCGCGATTATGCACTGGGCTCGCTGACCTCACCTCCGCTGTCCGGAGTTCAAACCGCTGCTGTGCCGCCGGGCAGCGCGGCAATTCTCGAACTGACGGCGAGCGTGCCCGGCCAGTTCAGTGTCATGGACCACGCTATGGCACGAATGACGAAAGGTTTGCTCGCATTGCTGGTTGTCACTGGAGCCGAGAACGCAGCGTTGATGCATGCCGGGCCGGCGGCCCCTGGAGAAGGCTCGCTGGCATCGGCAGGTTGGGTGACCGGCATGAGCCAAACTGATGCTGTCGAGAGCGTAGAGAACAATCCAGGTTCGACGGATGCAGCCAATGCTTCCCCGACATCCACGACTGAGAGAACAAAAGATCGTTCACCCGGGATGCCCGACATGGCAATGAAAGCGGCCGAGGGGAAAACCATGCGCGCCCGGCGCACTCGATCCGCATCCGCAGCGCCGACGGCAAAGGGGTCCCTCTCTGCCGCCGCCCAGCTAAACGGGTGCTTGACTCTGTTGAGCGACGGGCGGGTAATGCTGCGGGTAATCCGATCTTCCAAAACCTACCGCTTGGAAGCGCGGCCTTTGTTATTTTCGCAGAATGCTGATCGAGTGGTGCACGTCACCGGACGTTTCGGAAGCGTGGTTGCGGTCGAGGATCCACGAATTCCGAGCTTCGTGGTCGATACGCTAGACGAACTTGCACCGAAATGTTCTGCAAAGATAACACCAGCCATGCTGCGAAAGGTGGCGCAGAGAGAGGCTTCTCTAATAGTTCCAGGGAAAGGCACAGTGACCATGGGTGAAATGTCTTTTCTGCCGGCCACCATCACCGTGAATGTTGGCCAGAGAGTTGTATGGAGGAACTCCTCTTATGCAGTCCACAACGTAGTGGATGATGCCAGTAAGGCGATTTCAGTAATCGACGTAAAGCTGCCGGGCGGGGTGCAACCGTTTGATTCAGGCTACCTGCAACCCGGACAAACTTATTCTCGCGTGTTCACCGTGCCTGGAATTTACCGTTATGTTTGCACTCTGCATGAAGGCAACGGCATGAAAGGAGTTGTTATAGTGCGGCCGTCGACAGTTCTGGCGGAGCGTCAGTAGCGTCGATGCACCAACAGGGGCGCCGACAGGCCACGAGTTTTACGTTCCGCCGCTTGAACTACGTAAAAGGAGAACAAAATGAGCTCGACGATTACCACTACAAAATCGGAGATTGTCGTTGCCCGGCTCAGTCATTGTCGGGCCTGGTCACCTACCAGGAAGGATCTGTTGTGATCCGCGTCGTTCTGAAACGAGAGAAAGGAAATGTAACGCTGTTCGCATTCGACAAGGGCCAGGAACTCAGCGAACATACCTCTCCATTTGACGCCCTCGTACAGGCGATCGAATCCTTGTGTTCGAGAGTCCCTTGCGCGCTGCTTTCATAAGCGAGGACCGGCAGACTTCGGAGTTGCATCTGCTAGAGGAACGTCAGCATCACACAAGCGTTCAATGCTCCTATCAAGAGGTCTTCGAGACACCAGACACCTGGTATTCCCTTGAATACCGGCGGATTCCCAACGGCAACAGATGGGTGTTCCGGAGCCGAGAGGTGTCCGGCGAATGCCGATTTCCACCCGACCGTGTTGTCGAAATGAAAAGTGCGATACGTCCTTTTCGACCAGTCCCTGGCACCTTAGCTCCCCTCCTACGCCAGCAGTTTACTGACCACCAAACACTCTCCCCAAGATGATGCTTGTTTCTGCCATGAGTACGAATGATCTATTTCAAAGTGCCCGTCAGGATGAGCAAATGGAAGGTGGAAGGAAGAGATGGCAAAGGGGAGGAAAGAGCCAGAGCCGTCAACGTTTATGGCAGGACTCTTCGAGCATTCATGAGGGCGGACCAAAATCGGGAGCACACTATGGAGCCAAACGGATCGAAAGTGGCTGTAATTCCCGAAAAGGATGTCATGAGTCGGGTAGAACGGATGGCGGAATTCGTGGAACGGGTGCGCTTTGAAGCCCTCGGCCCTCACACTTGCCAACAGCTCAAGATGAGCATCCTCGACTCGCTGGGCTGCGCCATTGGTGCGCTGGCGAGTGAACCCACGCGCATGATCCGGGCGTACATCGATGAGTTCGGCAACCATGGTCACTGCACCCTGATCGGCGGTGGGGTGGGCGACATCGATCGGGCTGCGCTCTATAACAGCGCCTTGATACGGTATCTCGACTTCAACGACAGCTACCTCGCCAAAGGCGAGACCTGCCATCCCAGCGACAATCTGGGAGCCATTCTAGCGGCGGGTGAGTGGGCCGAGAGTACGGGCCGAGACCTGATGACTGCTCTGGCAATTGCCTACCAAATCCAATGCCGGTTGAGCGAGTTAGTCCCAGTCCGCGCACGAGGATTCGACCACACCGTTCAAGGGGAGTATGCGGTGACTGCTGGAATTTCCAAAGTTCTGGGCCTCAGTTCAGTTCAGACCGCGAACGCCATTGCCATCAGTGGAACTGCATTTAATGCTTTACGAGTGACCCGCACGGGAAAATTGTCGCACTGGAAAGCAGTGGCATATCCAAATCTCGCCGCCTGTTGCACCCGTGTGGCCCTTCTGGCCAGACAAGGCATCACAGGTCCCTTGGAGGCGATTGAAGGAGAAAAAGGCCTGATGGATGCAATTACTGGTTTTTTTGAAGTGTCATGGGACAGCCAAGACCTCGGATACGTTGGGCGAACAATACTCAAGAAATACAACGCGGAGATTCACTCGCAAACTGCCATCGAGGCTGTGCTCACGCTGCGCCAGCGCTACCAGTTCACTTTTAAGGACATTGAGCGAGTGAAGGTGGAGATTTTTGACGTGGCCTACAACATCATTGGTGGAGGCGAGGAAGGAGACAAGAGCGTCGTTTCCACCAAGGAGCAGGCCGACCACAGCCTGCCCTATGTAGTTGCAGTGGCGCTGATCGACGGCCAGGTCATGCCGGAGCAGTACAAGCCGGAACGTATTCAACGCGAGGACGTGCAAAAGCTGCTGCGTGCGGTGTCGGTCGAACCCCGACCAAGTTTCTCAAAGCGTTTTCCCAAGGAAATGCCTTGTCGGGTAGAGATCAACCTGAAGGACGGACGCGTCATCGAACAGGAAACGAGCGATTACGAAGGATTCTTCACCAGGCCGATGTCGTGGGAAATGGCAGTTCAGAAATTCAACAAGCTCGCTGCTCCGGATACAACCGAAGGTCAACGCGCCGCGATTGCCGAAGCCGTGGCCAACCTTGAGCAAGTTTCGGTTCGCGAGTTGATGAAGCAATTGGGCTCCATTCAACACGTGCCCGATAGACAGGAGTTCTGAAATGGCCATCATGCAGGTTGCAGATGAACGCGCATTCGCATTCTTGAGGCTGAACGAGCGGCAGCAGAAGCCGCGCAGCGAAGGGATCACCGAGATCCGTGGCCCGTACTACACACCACTAGGCAGAGACTCTTTGGAAGACATCCTCTCCACGATGGGCGGCTACGTGGATTCTTTGAAATTTGCCGGTGGTTCTTTCGCACTCATGCCGCGGCGCGCGTTGTTGGAAATTACAAAGCTCTGCCATCAGCATGACGTCTTGGTTTCAACCGGAGGCTTTATTGAACATGTGCTCACGCAAGGCACCGACGCAGTGAAGAGCTACATCCGGGAGTGCAAGGAAGTGGGGTTCGATATTGTTGAGATTTCCAGTGGTTTTATTACGTTCCCCGCCGATGATTGGTTGCGGCTGATCGAAGATGTTGAAAAGGCGGGCCTCAAGGCCAAGCCGGAAATCGGGATCCAGTTCGGAGCAGGCGGCGCCACACGTGCAGAAGAACTGGAAGCGGAAGGAACGCGCGATCCAGAATGGCCGATCCGGCTAGCGCGGCGGTTTCTCGATGCCGGTGCGTACATGATCATGATCGAGTCGGAGGGCATCACGGAAAACGTGAAACAGTGGCGCACAGACGTGCCCGCGCGCATCATCAATTCACTCGGCCTACAAAAAGTGATGTTTGAGGCGGCCGATCCTGAGGTCTTCACTTGGTACATCAAGAACTGGGGTCCGGAAGTCAATTTGTTCGTGGATCACAGCCAGATCGTTCAGTTGGAATGCCTGCGCTCAGGTATCTGGGGAACTGCCAGCCTTTGGGGGCGGGTCGTAACTTACAAGGGATGAAGAGCACAAGGGTGCGAGGGAAAGTGTATGCATCACGGCAATGGCAAGGCGGAATTAGCAGAATTGGTCGTAGGTCCCTCAACAGTAGTGAGTTCGGCATTAGGTGCACCATCCGGCGTCATGCCCCTCGGCCAACGAGAACTGCTCAAACCAGGGGACAACCTGCAGGCGATTATCAGATTGCTGTTATCGGAATTGGGGGTCGACGTAGACAGCCAGCACTTCCGGGACACCCCCGCGCGTGTCGCTCGTTTCTTTCGCGAATACACGCGTGGTTATCGGCCTTCATCCGGAAGAGATTCTCAAGACTTTCAACTCGCGTAATAAAGGACTCATTGTGGTCTCCGACATCGATTTCTTTTCGCTTTGTCCCCACCATCTGCTGGTGTATGGCGGCAAAGTGCACCTCGGGTACATCCCCGATGGTCGGATCGTGGGTATCTCGAAGATCCCGCGGCTCGCGCAAGGATTGGCGGCGCGCATGGTCGTTCAAGAGGATCTGGTTGCGGGCATTGCTGACGCTTTTATGTCAGTGGTCAAGCCGCTAGGATGCGTGGTCAAGGCTACCGGCAAACACGATTGTGTGGCTACTCGTGGAGTGCGGTGCCCCGAGGCAACCATGACCACGCTTGCCCTTCGCGGAGTATTTGAGGAGAAGCCGAAGCTGGTCGAGGAATTTCACCAGTCGATCACTCAGGCCGGGACCTGCATCCGCTGAGGAGGCAATGGCCATTGGAGGAGAAATCAAAGCGAGGAGATCATGACGCCTGCAACTGTTCCTGACCTGCGCGGAACGCTGTTCCGGACGAAACGACTCATGCCGGATGCAGAGGCCAGGGAGTTCTTGCGCAATCAAAAGATTGCGCACGTGGGTACAGTGGATGGAAATGGCTGGCCTTACGTCGTGCCATTGGTCTACATCTACGAAGGCGGAGACTATCTGTACCTGCACACTGGCGCTCACCAGGGACACTTTCTGACCGACCTGCAGCGCGACTCGAGGATCTGCGTGGAAGTCTCTGATATTGGGCCTCTTCACAAAGGCAAGCGTTACGCCTGCGATTCAGCGCTGGTCTATAGCAGCGTCATTGTGTTTGGGCCGGCGCGCATTCTCTTTCATGATCGGGAAAAGAAAACATGGTTTCTCGACCGCCTTTTGGCCAAGCACGGTGATGCGTCGTGGGTATTCGAACCGGGTTATCCATTGCTCAGCAAGATCATCTTGTACGAGCAGAAGATCGAGGTTTTAACCGGCAAACAGAGTTCGGGGCTGCATCACTAGAGCAGCCAAGGTGTGACCGTGACTTTTGTAACGGAGTCTTGTGATGTGGGTGATTAGCATGGAAGTGAGGTATTAGACAAATGGCGTACGTAATCGCCGAACCCTGCATCGATGTGAAAGACACTGCCTGCGTGGATGCCTGCCCCGTCGACTGCATCCATCCCCGGAAAGATGAGGAGGCGTTTGCAACCGACAGTCAGCTGTATATCGATCCGGACGAGTGCATCGATTGCGGAGCCTGCGTGCCCGTATGCCCCGTGTCAGCTATTTTTGCGCTGGAGGACTTGCCGGAGAAGTCGAATCACTATGCACAAATCAATGCTGATCACTATGCGCATAAATGATCGCGAAGCCGTTCCATGCTTTTCCAACAAGCGCAGGCGCTGCCAGGGAGCTATCGTGCGATGACCGAAAACGAACTCACCCAAGCTGAAATTGCAGGTGGGATTTTCAAGACTGCGGAGACTTGCCCAGTGAAGGGTCAGTTGATGCGGGATTTCGAGCTGGTTTCCACCGAAGGAAGAAAGATTAGCGTGTCCGATTACCGGGGCCGCTCCAACCTCACTCTCGTGTTTGCCGGAGGCGATAGTCAAGGCCTGGAGTTGTTGACTCGGATTGCAAATAGCTACACAAAGATTCAAGAGGAGCAAACGGAGGTACTCGCGATCGTGCAGTGTTCAAACGAAAAAGCAGCTCGGGTCAAAGATGAGGCGAGGGCGAAGTTCCCAGTGCTCATCGATCGAGACGGACGGATACACCGCCTGATGGGTGCACAAGATAGAAGAGGTCAAGCTGAAATGGCAGTGTACGTCACAGATCGGTTTGGCGAAGTGTTTGCCACCTTCCGCGAGTCCGAAAAGCAAGCGATGCCTGGAGTGCAGGAAATTCTCGAATGGCTGACTTTTGTCAACAGTCAGTGTCCTGAGTGCAGTCCGCCGGAGTGGCCCGTCTGACAGGTCTTTTGCGAATGAGCGGGGAAAGGAGATTTAAGCAATGATCAAGCTGAAGCGCGCTTATGAAAATGCTAGCCGAGACGACGGAACCCGTTTCCTGGTCGAGCGGCTCTGGCCGCGTGGTGTCAAGAAAGATGCTCTACGGCTCGATGCATGGCTGAAGGATGTGGCTCCAAGCACCGAGCTTCGCCAGTGGTTCGGCCACGTTCCATCCAAATGGTCGGAGTTTCAACGGCGGTACCGAGTGGAACTGGGCCGGAACGCCGAAGCTCTGGGGCCGATTCTCAAGGCGGCCCGTCGCGGTCGAGTCACATTGGTATATAGCTCTCACGATCAAGAGCACAACAATGCGGTAGTGCTGAAAGCTTATGCAGAGTCTTGCCTTGGAAGACACCGCGGGACGAAGCAAGCTGCCTAAAACTCGCGCGTCGCTCCATCAGTTCAGCGCGCCCAATTGGCCCAAACACATGAGCTTCGAACCTATTGAAAACTACGGGGTCATAGGCAACATGCGCTCAATTGCTCTCGTGGGCGCAAACGGTTCGGTCGACTTTTTTTGCTTCCCAGGCTTCGATTCTCCCACGGTATTTGCTGCCCTGCTCGACAACGAACGGGGCGGTTGCTTTCAAATTCAGGCACAACTCGAGCAAAGGCGAGTACGCCAGCTCTACTTGCCAGACACGAACATTCTAATCACGCGGTTTCTTGCGGAAGAGGGTGTAGCTGAGCTGACAGACTATATGCCCATAGGCCGGGACCAGGATGGGCCTAATGAGATTGTCCGCACGGTAGCGGTGATCAGGGGTAAGGTCGATTTCAAAATGAGGTGCCAGCCCCGCTTTAACTATGCAATGTGTGGGCACACTGTGAACGTCGACGAACGCTGTGCGACTTTCTCGCCAGTCAGCAATAGGTACCCACCGATGGCGCTTTACTCCACCGTTCTCCTCAGACAACAATCCCATGATGCGATCTCGGACTTCAGCCTCCAAGCCGGTGAAAAGGCGATGTTCATCTTTGGTGGTGTTCCCCCCCGAGGGCAGCAACCCGAGATGGATCTTATAGACCAGCGCTTTCGGGAGACCGCCCGATTCTGGAAAGGGTGGATCGCAAAATCGAAGTACAAAGGACGATGGAGGGAGACGATAGACCGCTCGGCTCTACTATTGAAACTTTTAATCAGCCGTGAGCACGGTTCGTTGATTGCAGCGCCCACCTTCTCCCTACCAGAAGCCATTGGCGGAGTGCGCAATTGGGATTATCGCTTCACGTGGTTGCGCGACGCAACATTTACTCTGTATGCGCTGATACGGCTTGGTTTTGTAGAAGAATCTGAGGCATTCATCGACTGGCTGAAAGCGCGGCTAAGCGATGATTCAGAGCGCGGTCCATTGGAGGTAGTGTACGGGATCGATGGCAGAAAGAAACTGGATGAGATAACGCTCGACCATCTCCAGGGGTACGAGCATTCGAAGCCTGTTCGCATCGGAAATGGGGCATACCAGCAGTTGCAGCTGGATATCTACGGCGAAATGATGGACTCAGTCTATCTGGCGAACAAATATGGCAACGCGATTTCACATGCCGGATGGCAAGATGTTCAGCGTATCTTGGAGTGGCTGGGCAAGAATTGGCAACGGCCGGATGAAGGCATATGGGAGGTTCGTGGAGGCGCGCGTGAATTCCTGCACTCACGTTTGATGTGTTGGGTGGCCTTCGACCGAGCATTGCGCCTTGCGCAGAAACGCTCGCTTTCTGGACCAGTGGAAATCTGGCTGCGAACACGCGATGCTATTCGAGAAGACATCTTTGCGAACTTCTGGGACGAAGATTTAGGGACGTTTGTGCAATCAAAGGGAGCAAAGGATCTAGACGCCTCAGTCCTGCTCATGCCATTGATGCGGTTCATCAGCCCCGTGGATCCGATGTGGCGCTCGACAATGAAGGCCATTGAAAGCCGGTTAATCGAGGACGTTCTAGTCCATCGGTACGAGGCGGAGCGCACACACGTCGACGGACTTCCAGGTGGTGAGGGTAGCTTCACGGCGTGCTCATTTTGGTACATCGAATGCCTTGCACGCGCAGGTGAGACCGAAAAGGCGCGGTTATTGTTCGAGAAGCTTTTGGGATACGCCAACCATCTCGGGCTCTACTCGGAACAGCTGGGCCGAAATGGACGCCACCTCGGGAATTTTCCTCAGGCGTTTACCCACTTGGCATTGATCAGCGCCGCGACATTCCTGGATAGAGTTCTTTCTGGCACTAATTTCACACATTGGCGTTAGGAACCCTGGCTAAGTTCGAGTTCGTCGTTGGTTCTAGTTTTCAATTCGTGGAGCTACCCAAGCCCCCTCTCAGATCAAGTTGCGATGCATCGCGTGGGTTACGGCTTCCAGTCGGTTGCGCGTCCCCAGCTTTTCATTCGCGTGATGAAGGTGATTGCGGAGCGTTTGCAGGCTAATTCCCAGCTTCTGCGCTATTTCAGCGGAGTTCTTGCCTTCCGAGAAGAGCCGCAGAATCCGCTGTTCCTGCTCGGAAAGAGGCGAGACAGGAGCAGGGCGGGCGGCCCCGTTTCCGTCGGACATGACGACAATCTGTTTGGAGACTTCTAGCAGGTTGTGAAGCAACTCCTCTTGCTGCTTCCTCTTTGTGATGTCGCGAGCCAGGTGCACGACCAGGCGTGGATGAGTTCGACCGTGATTGAAAATCAGTGTCGACATATCGAGCCATATCTTGCGGCCGGAACGAGCCGTCACCTGTACATCAAAGTTGGGTATCCTGCAATTTTCCGTAGTTGCCTGCCGGGCATAGAAATCGCCTGTGCAGGTTTTGGTGCCGAGGGCGTCGCGGCAACGGAGAAGTGTGTGCACGTTCTTGCCAACGGTCTCCGAAGGTGCGTAACCGAGGAGATTCTTGGCCGAAGCATTCCAAAAGCGTATCTCCCCTTGGGGATCCACCGAGAATGCGGCGTCGGCAGTTTCCTCCAGGACTTCATTCAATTCAAGCTGAAGCATAAATTACCTCTCCCAACATCGGGTGGCCGGGGATGACAGTCAATTCAACCGCCTGCCACGAGATCCATGGTTTCAGCACCTGCAAAAATGCTCATTGGCGGCATGATGATGAATGACTTCCAGTGTTCGTAATTCTGGCACTGATGCAAAACATAATGATAATATTAGAGGTAATCGGTGCGGGGTCTCTCGCGAACGTCAACTCCTATCAGCTAACGCCAACCAGCGTCACGACATTGGAGAGAGGTTGGAAATGCCATGGAGCCTCGGGTCCTCAAGTCCTGGAAGGACATCGCTGCTTACTTAAACGTGAGTATCAGTACAGCCCAGCGCTTGGAGCGCAATCATGGCCTCCCGGTCCGGCGACCGGGCGGCAGATCGACTGCCATCGTGGCCTTTGCGAATGAGATCGATTGGTGGCTAAGAACGGGACCCACTGCAAAACAGTCAGAGCTTGCGTCCGGGGTTGATTTTCCTTCTGCGACGAAGTGCAAGTCGCCAGGGTTATTGGAAGCGACGATTATCACCGACGCGCTGTGGAGCCGCCCCTCGCGACCTCCCGACCTTGCGATCGAAATTGAGGCGTTCCGCGAGTTGGTGCGCGACATGACGACGCAGGACTCATTAGCTGTGCTGAATAGCCTGATCGCGCACGCGATCAGGCTGTGCAAGGCGAGTTCTGCTGGCATCAGCCTGCTTGAGAAAGAGCCGAATAGTGAACAAATTTTCCGATGGGTCGCGGCAAAGGGTGGTATGGAGGAATACATCGGCGGGACAACTCCGCGAAATTTCAGTCCCTGCGGCATTTGCCTGGAAAGGAACTGTGTCCAGCTCTTTTCGCACCCCGAGCGATATTACACTTACCTGCAGCGCGTTTTGCCAATGTCAGAGTTGTTGCTGATTCCGCTCTACGCAGAGACTCAGGCCCTTGGTACGCTCTGGGTGATCTGCCATGATGGACAGAGGACTTTTGATCGCGAGGATGCCCGCATCCTGAGCAGCCTTGCCGATTTTACGAGTGTTGCGCTGCGAACCCAGTTCATCCAACAGGAGCCGAAGGAAGCAGATGGGGAGAATCATTCACTGCTGGAGGCAATGCCCGGTCTCGTAAGTACGGCGGGGACCGATGGTGATGCAAGTTTTTTTAACCAGCGCTGGCTGGAATACACCGGCATGAGCTTGGAGCAAGCGCGCGGTTGGGGGTGGCGTGCCGCCATACATCCGGAAGACCTGCCGCGATGTGAAACTGCCTGGAGAACGGCTCTTCGAACTGGCGAAAGGTACGACGAGGAATACAGACTCCGAAGAAAAGACGATGTCTATCGGTGGCAACTCGGCCATGTCGCACCACTGCGCAACAGCTCTGGAGAAATCGTGTTGTGGCTTACAGCTTCTACCGACATAGAAGACCGCAAACGAACGGCAACGTTATCGGCGGGATCAAGAGACCCCGAGCATTCCGCAAAATTGGCAGTCGCCTGAACGATCACCATTCGTTGGTGCAAGCCGTTTTCGAAAGCACACTGGGATACCCGCGGCGGTCACACTGCGGTACCGGCAATCCTATTTGCGACTTGCTGCTTCCACCGTCTGCGTTGGATCCGCTCCTTCCCAAGTCACATCGGCAGTTGGTCCATAGGTGGAGGGAACACGCTTGTTCATCATTCTCAAGTAGACAGTGAGCTGAGTGCGGTGATGGCAGGTGTGCAGAAGCCGCCGCCAAAAGACCCAAATTCTCTCTCTGATGACGTCAAAGAAAAGAACCTGCTGCAACCACCAGGCTTCAGTCTGTTGAGCCAGGAAACCGAGCCGTGGTTCAGCCAAATCCTGCATTCGTGTTATATAGTCTTCCGGGGTTTCATGCAGCGGCAGCACTTTGGCCGCAGGCGGCTCAGGCAGTCCCATGAATTCGCCAAAGAAGCGGCGCTCGGAAAGCAGTTGGTGTTTCATTATGTCTATGACGGTCTTTGAGCGAGGATGAGGCCGGAAGGCGAGATCTTCCGCGGAGAAGCACCGCCAAACAGACGCGACCTTGTTCGTCTCGCTGGCGTAGGTATCCAGCAGATGCTGGAAGATGGGGGATGAGGCTTTGGGGATAAGGGAATCGGGAATGGCCGCGTATTCGTACACCATGGGCATAGAGCACTCCGTTTAGCATTAAGGTGCGGGCGCCTACTTCCTCACTGTCCGGCCAAGTTTCTGTTCAACACGGCTCACAGCGCCTCAATCTCACCGGTCCGCTCGCCATAATCGTCGATTCGCATCATGGTGAGGACGCGTTCGGTCTTGTTCCGAACGGCAAAGCGACACTCCTCCGCTAACGCAACGAGTTGATCCCAGTTACCTTCGACCAAGGTGCCGAATGCGGTCATTCGGTAATCCAGTCCACTACCCTCGATTAGGCGAGGTTTGCAATGTCACCGCTACTCGAGCGTCCCAGCGGCATTATTGTGAGTTTTCCATTACCATCGTGTCCCTCCCGGCACGTGGTCGAGACGGCCCGCGTCAGCGATGCCCCGGTTGTGTGCGCTCGTGAGTTCCGGTTGTTGAAGCAGATCTCCGATCGCTTGCCTCATCACCTGGCCGTACACATTGGAGATGGATGTCGTCAGAGGAATGTTTTTCGGGCAGATCTGTACACAGTTCTGCGCGTAGCTGCACTCGTGAATTCCCCCGTCGCCCATCATCGCCCTGAGGCGTGCACTCCGCAGGTGAGCTCCGGTCGGGTGCAGATTGAACAGGCGTACCTGGTTGATGATCGCCGCACCCATAAATCGCGTTGGTTCCGTAAACTGCGGGCAGACTTCCATGCAGAGACAGCAGGACACAACGAGACAGGGGATATGCCTGCTCCTGAACTGCCGGATCGATGCGTGGCCCTGGGCCGAGGTCATAAGTTCCGTCCATGGGAACCCATGCCCGAATCTGCTTGAGATTCTCGAACAGCACGGCGCGGTTGACCGATAGGTCTCGTACAACGGGAAATCGTGAGAGCGGTTCGAGACGAATTGGCTGTTCCAGCTTGTCAACAAGGGAAGAACACGCCATCGCCGCCCTGCCATTGATGCGCATGGCGCAAGAGCCACAAACCTCTTCCAGACAATTCGAATCGTAGGTGATCGGTATGGTTGGCTTGCCATGGCGGTCCACCGGATTCATCGCGATATCCATGAGTGCGCTGATAACATTGATGCCCGGCCGCCAGCGCAGTTCGAACTCCTCCCAATGGGACGGCGATTGAGGGGGGTCCTGCCGCTTAACGTTCAGGCGCACTGATTTGTCAACCATGGAATTGCTTTCTTTGTGTGCACTCAGGATTATTCAAGGCGGTCCCTGCTTTGGGTATGTGACATTGCGTTCAGCCCTTGGTACATCCCTTCTATTGTGAACTAGAACAGCAGCGCACAACATCGAATCCTGAGACTGGCACCGGCGAGGGCTGTGGTTTCGTTACGCGCTGGGAAGCCGGCCCTGACGGAAGTCTTCCACACGCGCGATTTGGCGTCTTCCACCTCTTTACATTTGACTTAGATCCACACCGAATATCAGGCGCCTGAGTATGGGGAGCGATTCCATGTTTCCCTTGCTGCATCTCGCCCAACTGTGCACATCCTTATCGAGTTTTCTCATGCACCTTGCTTGGATTCCTGCTCGTCCATCGTGTCAATGGCGAGGGCAGAGTGCGAGATTGCTCCGCCAGCCCGCATCTCAGCAGCGACCCAGATCGCCTCCATAATCTCCTTCGCACCCGCTCCTCTTAACTGGGCCCCCTTGGTACGACTACCGATGCAATATAAGTGCACTGCGTCACATGCGCCACCGCGACCGCGATGAGTTCCTTCGTCTTAGACGGTTTGCTTCCGTGTCGATGGGCTCGGGAGAATCGAATTGGTGTGGACGCCGGTGCTGTTGAGCTCGGCGGCTAAGCAGTCGCTCATGGTCACGGCCGCAGCTTTGGAGGCAGCATAAGCAGCACTCCTGACAGAAAGAAAGTGGTGGACTAGAGAGGCGATCTGCTTAACGAATGGTTCGGGACAGAAGCTCAGTGCAGCCCATGTTTGTCTTCGAACAAAAGAAAGGAACAAATGGATGTTTCAGTTGCTGGTACGAACGAACCATTGAGCCAGCAGCAGTTTGGAGACGAACATCGAATCAGAGCATGTTGAATTGAACGTACTAGAGTGAGGAGGAGAGAAGAATGAGTACAGCACCTGCCGATTGGCCCAAATTCCTCACGAAACTTCGTGAGCGAGAGGAGGTTGCCGAGCGGACGATGGCATTTCGCTTCGAAAAGCCGGCGAGCTTCAAGTTCACTCCCGGACAATTTGTGGACATTACGTTGCTGAATCCACCTGAAACTGATTCTGAGGGGAACGCACGCGGATTTTCCATCGCGAGCACGCCGCAAGAAGACTTCATCATGGTAGCTACCCGTTTACGGGATACCGCGTTTAAGAGAGTGCTGAGCCGTGTTCCATTAGGTACCGAAGTACAAGTGGAGGGCCCTTTCGGGAATCTGCGTCTCCATAATGACAAGTCGCGCGCGGCGGTGGTATTGACCGGGGGTATCGGTATTACCCCCTTCCGCAGCATTCTTTGGCATGCGGCGAAGCAGAAATTGCCGCACCGTATCTTTCTCTTTTTTGCGAACCGGCGGCCCGAAGATGCTCCCTTTCTTCGTGAGCTTCAGGAGCTCGAGGAACAGAACCCAAAATACAAATTGATCGCTTGCATGACTGAGGCGGAGAAATCTTCACGCCCCTGGTCAGGGGAGCGAGGGGTGATTACCAAGGCGATGCTCGACAAGTATCTCAACGGCACTGTTTCACCTGTTTATTACATCACCGGGCCGCCACCGATGGTGAAAGCGATGCACACGATGCTCGTGGATTCTGGAGTTGACGACGACAACATTCGCTTGGAAGAATTTGCAGGTTATTAGAAACAGCTCCCAGCGAATTTGCAGCCTGAAGTTTGAAAAAGGGATTGTGTACAAGTTCAGTGAGGAGTCCGCACGAACGTTCTAGGCGGCCAAGCGCCCGCTGCTTTGGGTTACAGATTTCGGCAACTTAATCTCGAGCACGCCCTCGCTCAGACGCCTGCTAGCCTTGCGTGAATTGATTGGCCCTGGAAGGTGTAACGAGCGGAATACGCGATCGGATCGCCACTCAGAATAGAGCACCTTCGCTTTCTCCCGCTCGGCATCCATCTGATGCCCTGCGGAGATGATGACATCGAGGGGGCCAGTCGCGACGACGATCTCGTTCTCACGAAACCCTGGCAGTTCGACGCGCAAATTAAACTCTGAATTAGTCTCACTCAGTTTCATAGCGGCGGGATGCAGCAGTTCCAATTCTGTGCCAAACTGTTCAGCTTAAATTCACTCCACGATCCAGATCGTCAAGCCCTTCCCCTGCCGCACCAGTCTTTCGGCGAGATCCTTGCCAGCAGTGATTCTCTTCAACCAAGATAGTGACCGCCGCCCCACCACGATCGTACGGCAGCTGTTCGAACGCGCCAGCTCTAGGATCTCTTCGCTCGCGCTGTCCCGTTCATGGGCTGGGTCCGAGAACTGCGTGCTTAACGAGGTCGCCGGCAATCCCGCTTGGCGCAGCCTGCCGCGCGCCCAATTCAATGCAGGCTCCGCTTTCCTTTTGGCGGTCTCAATCCATTGTTGTTGATCTCGATGGAGCTGAGCATCGAGCTGCCTCTCCCTATCTGGATTCTCGGCACCGCCGAACTCCATCAAGATGGGTGGCAGTGGCCGCAGGAAATGAGCAAGACAGACTTGGAAGCCGCGTCGGTGCCCTAAGACCTTGGCAACGTACTCCACCGCGGCTTTTGACGATGGCGACTCATCAACGACTAGGAGCAATCGATTCTGGCCTGGTCTGGTCCTCACGACCCCAGAGCTTGTTTGCCGCAATCTTTGCGCTTTACTGCCCTTCTTTTTGTCCGCCCTTGATGTGCGGGAAATAACGCTACTGATCATCTCTCGCATACCAGACCTCCTTTCCTGTCTTACGCGCACCGCCACTCAGGTCATGAAACGTGACAATACATCTCTGCTTGTGCAGGCTCTGCACGAATCCCATTTCAAGCCGGATGGTAACTTCGACATCTGGATCACTGAGAATGGATGAAGCCGCACCTAGATCCGAGTTTGACAATCTGCTCTTTTCACCAATCGAGCAATGGTCTCTGAAGGCGTTGTTCCGTCCGAAGCAAATGAGGAAACCGCTGGAAATGATTAAGCCAAGTACGGCCGCCTGACTTCCTGTGAACGCTATGCGAAAGGGGATTACCCAAAGATTCATAGCGAGGGTGCCCAGCAGGACCAGGCCGGCCGCATACCGGGTTTTCCAGCCAACCGTAATGACGACCCCGAGAAAGAGTTCTACGAGAGAGACCAATTTCGTTCGCGCACCATGTTCGAAGATTAAAGTGCCCGCGCTCAGTAGTAACGTGGATGCCAGGAAAATTCTGGCAATCATTGCGGCATACAAGATCGAGCGCTTTCGTGCATCCAGCACCATCACATTTCAACTCCCGGCGCGGTTTTAGTGGCGCCTCAGACTGTTCCGCATGACAACTTGAGGTTCGTTCACCCCACTTTCGGCGGCAATGGATCATCCATACTTTATCGATGACGAATGTGGCAAGCGGCACTTACCTTCTAGCACGCACGCTCGGCCCTACGATGAAATCCCTTCCGGTTGCGCCACTGTGAGAAGAAAGGCGCTATCGGCGAGGGCTTCTACGTCATGGGGTACAGCATGATCGAGCACCAGCACTTTGCCTTTCACAAGATCGAATGTTGGGTCTCCAGCATGCATTCGGATATGGCCATCGAGTGTCTGCACGGAAATCCTGCCTGGGTTCTCATCCGGTTCAATGCGGACACACGTTTCATAGCCGTTAGACTGATGCGAAAGCCTGTGAACCGGACGAGACGCTTCACGCTGATCCCGGTTTGCCATGCCTCAGCTCGATGTAGCGATTCAATTTCGTTTGCAACATCGAAATCGAGGGGTGGGAATACTGCTCCCGCCGCTGGTTGAAGTCCTGCCGTGCTTCCACGGGATAAGAATTCACAGCCGCTGCCTGCATGAAACCCCCTTAAAGGTTCCACAAGGATCTGCATTTCCAGACTAGGTTGGGCGGAGCTGTTGCGAAATAGGATGGCTGTACCTCTGGACACAACAAATTGTCCATTTCGTTGTGTCGGAAAGCACGAGATCTGCGAGGGGACAGTCGCACTGCAATTAACGAAACCCGCCACATTTCATTTCCGTGCTGGCCAGTACGTCGACCAGCACGTCGAAATGACAGTGATCAAACCACGGAAAAAAGATCTCGGCGGAAACAGCCGGGACTTTTTCCATTGCGAGTGCACCGTTCGAAGACAAGCTGATGTTTGTTATGCGCCTAAGCAACTCGGCATTTAAGGAACTGAGGTCGCTGGCCTGGGAGCGACATTCAGATTAGCGGCGCGGTGGAGAGAGTTCCCGGGGGCTCTACGGGAGGGTATCCTAAAGGTAACGCGAGCGTTGTGAACTACGGGGAGTTCCGTACCGAACCCACTTTTCAGCACAGAATTAGCCAGCGGGGTTGCCGAAAGCATATCAAGATGTAGCACAAAGGGCTTGCGGCTCAGGATTTAGGGCGTGACTTGGGGTTAAACCATGCAGATTCTATACCTTCGAAGGCTTCCACAGCTCAAATAGTCGAAGCAGTGTGAAAATAGACCCGTTTGCCTTCAGCGGTTTTCTGAACCTGAATCGCGATTTTGATTCGCATCAGCTTTCACCAAAACTCGTCCTCCTCGAGCGTATAAGCGGTCGGCAGGCATTTCTTCCGCGACTCGGACGGGAGGGGGTTCCGGCGTGAATTCATATTCGACCTGTGTCACCGTGCCTCGATTGCCGCCGGTAACTTGAATGGTTTCGCCGACCCGCGGAATCCACTCCAAGGTGTCGAAGGGTATATACCAAGTCTGTCCCGACATCTCTAGCAGCAGGCATTCGAGGTCCAAGCGAGTTTCTCCCTTGGTCGTCGCTGACTTCGGAGATTTCATTCGTATTGGTTGCGTTGGCATCGACATTACTCCTCTCGAATAGCCATGTCTCATGCTGTGAAGACTTTGCTCTACACGACTCCTTAATTTCAGGCATTGACTGGCATCATGTGAACTGTCATAAATGTCAGAAATCCTGAGCGCAGCACTGACAAGCGATGGCTTCAGGCCAGTCCACCACAATGCTATCTGCGGCTCTTGAGTAAGACGCGACTTCGCGTAGACGGAAAGTAGAGAATCAGGAGGCTTGGCTGGCCTCCCGACAGGATGCTGTGCGCTTTCAGTTATCGACGTGCTTAGATAAGGATCCCGGCAATTCGGTCGGGACAGTGATCTACGACGATGGGGACTTGAACCTAGCGGAGCGTGGCGGGAAGAAACGAAAAAAGAGAGCCATCATCGCCACTGCACGAAATCTGACAGTGTTGCTCCATCATCTCTGGATCGGCGGAGAAGTTTACGAGCCCTTACGCGACTAGCCCATCACGCTTCGTAACTGGAATGATTTCTGTGCTCACCGCTCTCGACGAAGGAGGAGCAGATATTCGTATTGAAGACTTCCAGGTGAGAATGCTCGAATCAGCCGGTCCCATGCGAACCGCTTGAACATGGTTACGCCGCAAATTCAACGCCATAAATGCCATCCCACGGCGTCGCAGCCCGCGAAGCCTGATTGACTCGCAATATGTTCCTCACCCCCTCTTCCTTAAGCCAGAGCCTGAAGGCTTCCATTCCGTTCTTCTGATAAACAGGAATGCCGTCCTTCCAGGTCGCCCTGCCGCAGAGCACGCCGCTGAACTTCACTCCGGTTTCCGCCGCCAGTTCGAGCGATTCGACAAATTCAGCATTGCTGACTCCGCCGGAAAGGTAAATGAAAGGCTTGGTGGCGACTTCAGCAGCCCCGCGTAGTAGTCGCATCGCTTCTTGTCGTCCATAGGCTTTCGTTCCCAAGAATGCCCTTGTTCCTTCGACGAATGCCAGGTTGACCGGAACCTCAACCTTTAGGACGTCGACGAGGCACTGACTTTGAGTGAACTCGGCAGTGCTAGCCTGGACGATGCGTGGCTTCTTCCGCGCATATTCGAGACTCTTCGCGTCGGTCCCGTCTTCATAACCAACCAGTTCGAGAAAAAACGGAATGTCATTCGCCGAGCATTCGGCGCCCACTCTATCGATCCATGCTTGCTTTTGGTCATTAATCGCTGCCGATTCAAAAGGGTTGTAGTAGAGCTAGATTTTTATACAATCGGCTCCGACTTCCTTGAGTCGGCGGACCGACCAGAAACTGAGCAGATCGGGCTGCGGCCCGGTTCCGAGGTGTCATAACCGGTCTTTTCATAGGCTAAGAAAAGACCCGCACCCTTGGCGCGATGCTTTGCAGCTGTTAATCCCCATTCGGAGTCGAGCAGAACAGCGCTGGCGTAAGGCGTGAGCGCTTCTGTAACGGCTGTCTTGAAGCCTTCCAGATCGGGCCTGCCCGAAGAAACACCCAGCGCTTTCTGTAATGAGCCTCTCTGATCCATGGCCAGGGCTGCGATGATCCCTCGCGGATTTGAAACAGCCTTAAGTCCCCGTAATTTTCCGGGTGTTAATGTCATTGTCTTTTCGCCTTGCTCGGATAAGCCTTTCTAGTGTTCTTATCCCTTCCTTTCGTTCCACGAGCAATGATCCGTTTGTACCAGCGAACGGAAGAATTGTTTCTGGCTCATTGTGGGCCCAGATGATGACTGTCGTCTTCTGATCAGGTAGAAATGCAGTAGGGAGGTTAGGCGACCGGTTTGAGTGTTCTTCGCCGGGGATTATAGATTATTGTCTTGCGCGCAACGAAAAGTATGCGTCGTTCCAATGAACCTCTTTCCTGAATGCGTCGGAGCGAGTTTCCTTTCCTATTCGCAGAAACTCGATGCCGGCGATGTTGGCGAAATCTTCCAGGTATTCTGCGCTCAACGCTAGACTGAGGCAAGTGTGATGTGCTCCGCCGGCGTATATCCACGAGCTTGCGGCCACCTCGAGGTTGGGCAT